>VTLG01007940.1_pt1 | contig 21770 bp, 27 predicted proteins | sample 4694571 | NCBI WGS metagenome assembly VTLG01 (sample SAMN12604809, study PRJNA352737) | marine metagenome | biome: ENVO:00000447; feature: ENVO:00000209|ENVO:00000569|ENVO:01000036; material: ENVO:00002151; isolation source: viral sequences binned using virsorter ... | reverse complement strand
CACTGGCAGCAGTTGCAACTAATGTGATCATTCCAGCAAATTCACAATTAATAGATATTGTTTTTGACAGTATCACAGCAGCATCAGGTGCTACTAATATTAGCATTGGCAAAGTTGGTGGAGCAGCTACTACATTTGTTAATACGTACGCTATTGGAACAACTGTGGGAATTAAACGTCCAAGTACTGAAGCTGGTGGATCACTAGCTTGGGAAGATGTTGGAACAACTGATGTAAGACTTAATGTTACTAACTCAGCAGCAACAAGTTCTGGTGAGTGTAGGTTTACTGTTCTGTATCAACAAAACAATAACTTAGACTAATAAATAAATTGTGAGCTCCTTCGGGAGCTCACGAATAAGGAGAAAACATGTCAACAAGTTTTACAAGTGACCAAACAACCATCAACATGACTACTGTAGGGAGTGATGTTCTTGCAAGAACTGGAAGAAGTAGAGTTACTTCTATTCAAGCTGAAGGGATAGCAGGATCTACAATTATATTGTATGATTCAGCGGATGCAGCGGCACCTGGATCAGCAGTTGCTACGTATAATTATAATACTGAAGGGATGCAACTTTTCATTCCTGGTTCAGGTATTTTATTTAAAAGTGGAATTGTTTATAACTTAGCAGGAGCTGGTGGAAGCGTTACAGTAACTATTACTGGAGCTTAGGAGTTTAAATGGCTAACACGACATCCGGAACAGCAACGTTCGGGAAAACGTTCGCAATTGATGATATTATTGAGGAAGCTTTTGAGAGATGTGGTATTAGAGGAGTCGCTGGTTACCAGTTAAAAACTGCCAGACGCTCTTTAAATATTATGTTTCAAGAGTGGGCTAACCGAGGAATTCATCTTTGGGAAATTGGAGATGGCTACTTAACTCTTGTTGCTTCTACCAACGAATACATTGGTTATCGTTCAAGTGCTGATGGAACTTCAACTTTATTAAATAGTGCAGGTGCAGCTTTATATGGTACTGATGATATTTTTGAAGCATCTTACAGAAGCAGTGCAGGTACAACGAGTCAATCAGATAGTCCTTTAACAAAAATTTCAAGATCAACTTATTCCGCTTTATCCAATAAATTAGCCTTAGGGCAACCTTCACAATACTGGGTTCAAAGATTTATAGATAAAATTACGGTTACTTTATATACAACTCCAAGTTCTAGTCAGGCTGGAAACAGAATTCAATTTTATTACATGAGTCGAATTGAAGATGCAGGCGCTTATACGAATGCAGCTGATGTTCCTTATTATTATATTCCATGTATGTGTGCAGGATTAGCTTATTATTTAAGTATGAAATATGCACCAGATAGAACACAAAATTTAAAACTACTTTATGAAGATGAATTACTAAGAGCGGAGGCAGCGGATGGTTCGGACAATAGTACTTATATTACTCCGAAGACATACTATCCCAGTATTTAATTATGGCTCGATTTGCACAAGGAAAATTTGCATTAGCAGTCTCAGACATTAGTGGCCAGTCATTCCCATGGAATGAAATGGTTACCCAATGGAATGGATTGTTTGTTCATTATTCTGAGTTTGAATCTAAACAACCACAATTAGATCCTAAACCAAGTGCTGCTGATCCAACAGCTTTAACAAAAACAAGAATACAACAACCTGCACCAGATGCTTTAAGATTTTTAGATTTTAATCCTTTAGTGACTTATGCAGCAGCTTCAGGAATTATAAATGTTCATTCTCCTGATCATCAAAGAACTTATGGAACTACAATAAGGTTTAGAGGACCGCCTACGACTTCTCCTGGCACAGGTACGCCTGATACAGTTGGACTTGATGGACCGGTTGCAGGAAATCCTGTTGTTGCATTTGCAAACATTGCAAACGTAGATGGAATCTCAGGAGCTACTATTTGTGGCGCTGCAGGTTTTACGGTTTATCCTGGACAATATAAAGGAAGTACAACTACTTTAAATGGAACAATTGATTCAAGTACAACAACAATTGTTTTAACAAGTGGAACACTATTTACCGGAGTTTCAACTGGAATAGTTGAACCTACAAGTACAAATACAAGTGGAACTCCAACATGGGGAATTTTAGTTGATACAGAAATTATTAGTTACACTGGAGTTAGTTCGAATACTTTAACCGGTGTTACACGAGCTGCTTTTGGCTCAACAGCGGCTGCTCATAATACGGGAGCTACGATAAGATTATTAGAAACTCCAGCTAACTGGTACTATTTTAATAGTGGCGGATCAGCTACAACTGGTGGTATAAGAGGTGGAGGATGGAATACATCTTCAGGACCAGTAACATTAAAAGCGATAGGACCACAATAATATGCCATCAGGATTAACATACACTTTAGCAAATTTACAAGACGATATTAGAGGTTATACTGAAGTAGGAACTGCAGTTTTTAGTAATACGGTTGTAGATAAACTTATTCAGAATGCGGAAAATAAAATTTATCGTTCTTTTGATGCTGATTTAGAACGATTCTATGCTACTTCGACTATGGTTATTGGAAATAGATATGTAACCATTCCACAGTATTTAAGAGTAATAAGATACATTCAGTTAAAAGATGATGATGGAAATCAAACGTATTTAGAGCAAAGAGACCCTAGTTTTATGGCAGAATACTATGCTACACCAGGATCTTCTTCTACAAGTATCCCTAAATATTATGCAAATTGGGATGAAGAATATTGGGTTGTCGCTCCTACACCAGATACAGCTTATGAGATTACTTTAGCTTATAATAAGGAGCCAACAAGTTTAACAGATTCCTCAGTGAGTACGACGGGAACTTATTTATCAAATAAATATCAAGATTTACTTTTATATGCATGTCTGGTAAATGCATATGGGTACTTGAAAGGTCCGATGGATATGATACAATATTACCAAGGGCAATACAAAGAAGCACTTGAAACGTACGCGACTGAACAAATGGGTCGTAGACGCAGAAACGAATATCAAGATGGGGTTATTCGTCTTCCTATTAAATCGGAATCACCATCAACTTTTTAAGGAGATAAAAAAATATGGCAAACGTAATACCCTATGCATTTCGTGGAGAATTATTCACAGGAACCCATAATTTTGCTTCAGGAGGAGACAGTTTTAAATTAGCTTTATATACTGCGAATCCTTACAACACTTCGAGTACTGTTTATGTAGCTACAAGTGAAGTAAGTGCTTCTGGAACAAATTATACTACAACTGGTAATGCTTTAACTGGCAATGCCGTTGTTTATGCAACAGCCGTTGCATCGTGTGATTTTGCAGATTCAACTTGGTCAAGCGCTACTTTTACAGCAGCCTTTGGAGCAATTTATAATGATGATCAAGGAGATAAATTATGTGTCGTGTTGGATTTTTCAGGAAATAAAACTGCAACGAATGGTACATTTAAAGTTTCATTCCCAGATCCCACAACAGCATCGAATGCAATTATAAGCATGGCTTAAGGAGAATAAAAAATGGCTTTAGTTATAAATGACAGAGTAAAAGAATCGAGTACAACTTCTGGAACAGGAACATTAGATCTTGCAGGAGTCGTAACGGGTTTTGAAGGTTTTGTTGCAGGTATTGGAGATGGAAATACAACCTACTATTCAATTTTTGAACAAGGAACTGTTAATTGGGAAGTTGGAGTTGGTACCGTAACAGACGCTGCAACTGATACACTTTCAAGAACTACGGTTATTTCAAGTTCGAATTCAGATGCATTAGTAAATTTTGGTGGTGGTACATTAGATGTATTTTGTACTTTACCCGCAAGTAAAGCTATTTATTTAGATACATCTTCACCAGCAGTACCAGTAGGAGCAGCGAGCGCAGGTTTTGCATTAGCAATGGCGGTTGCATTATAGGAAAAAAATATGGCACAAGATTTTAGAAACGATATACAAAGAAACGTAGGAACAACTCCCCAACTATTGTTGGATGCAGGAAACTATGATGCCGTAATAGGAGTTAGATGTTGTAATGTACACGCATCTTCAACTATTGCTTTGGATGTTTATATTGTAAACGGCGGAAATAATTATTACATCGCTAAAGATGTGAGCGTTCCACCAAATTCTGCAATTGAATTAATCCAGGGTGGCGCTAAAATTGTTCTTAAAAGTGGAGACGATTTGTATGCAGTCAGTGATGTTGCATCTTCCGTTGATATTGTTACTTCGTATATTGATACAATTAGTTCTTAAGGAGAATTATGACGGCAATAGTAAATGGAATCCAGTACGTTGGAGGCGCAACAGGCGCTAACGATTTTATAAACAATCAAGCATCCAGCTTGAATGTTACTCAAACAATTGAGAACGGTGTCTTAGCTGGTCCAATTTCTATTCCGGCAACAATCACAATAACAGGAACATTGGTGGTCGTATAATGAGCAAGATAGAAGTAAATAAAATAGGACCTCAATGTGGAACAACGGTTACAGTTGGTTGTGGAGCAGGACAAACAGTTGCAGTTGATGCAGCTACAGTAAATCTTGGAAGATCTGGTGGCACAGTTAATTTAACATGCGGTGCAACTCAATCAGGCTTTGGTAGAACAGGAACTGTAAATTGGCAGACAGATAGTATTAAAACCACTACTTTCACTGCAGCTAACGGAGAAGGATATTTTGCTAATACATCAGGTGGAACTTTTACAATGAATTTTCCAGCAGGTGTTGTTGGAAACATAGTCTCTGTAGTAGATTATACAAATACTTTTCAAACAAATAAGTTAACGTTATCCGCCAATGGATCAGAAAAAATTGGTGGAGACGCTAATGATACAGACTTAACAACCAAGGGTCAGTCAGTTACATTTGTCTATGTAGATGCAGCCGAGGGTTGGAAAAACGTTCAAGATTCAACAAGTGCTGTTACAGGAACTTCACCTTATATTATAGCAACAGGTGGAACTCCCGCATGTGGAACAACATGTGGAGATTACAAAATTCATAAATTTACAGGACCAGGCACATTTTGTGTTTCAGCTGGTGGAACTCCTGCTGGCTCAAATACAGTAGAATATGTAGTAGTAGCTGGAGGGGGATCAGGTTCTAGAGGTGATGGAACTCACGCTGGTGGTGGCGGAGGGGGTGGAGGTTTTAGATTTGCATCGCCAGTTTTAGCACCTGCAACTTATCCAGCGAAACCTTTAGCCGGTCCAGCAGCTTTACCGGTAACGGCACAAGGTTATCCAATTGATGTTGGAGCAGGTGGAGCAGGAGTGGATGGACCACCCGCCTATTCAAATAATGGTGCGAATTCAGTTTTTTCAACAATCACATCCACAGGTGGTGGTGGAGGTGGGTATGGTCATGGAGCACCAGCATCAGGAAAAGATGGAGGCTCTGGAGGTGGAGCAGGAACATGTAATCCCTGTGGGGCAGGAACAGGAAATACCCCACCCGTAAGTCCGGCTCAAGGTACTAATGGAGGTGCTTCAGTTGGAGCCGGTTATGCATCTGGTGGCGGAGGAGGTGGTGCCCTAGCCGCTGGGAGTAATGGAACAACTGGACCAGGATCTTCTAGAGGTGGAGCTGGTGGTGGTGGAGCAGGATTCCCTAATCATTTTGGAACTTCAGGTCAATCATGTGGTAGTTTTTATTATTATTCTGGTGGTGGAGGAGCGGGACCAAGAAGCTGTGCAACTACTCCTACTCCAGCTGGAGGTGTAGGGGGTGGAGGTCCTGGAGTACCACCTAATGGTACTGCTGGAACTTGTAATACAGGTGGCGGTGGAGGTTCAGCATCTGGTGATGCTGCAGGTGCAAATGGAGGTTCAGGTATAGTAATTATAAGGTACAAATTTCAATAGGATGATGGTAATATAAAATTATGGCTTCAACAATTAAAGTAGACAACGTACAGAATCAACCAGGCACTAACGTAGTTAATAAGTGTGGCACAACAGTTAATATAGGGGCTGCATCAGATAATATTAGAAGTGCAGGAAATAATTTACAAGCATCTGATGGTGGTAATTTAATTAGTCAATCAGGAACTACTATAACTTTAGGAGCTTCAGGAGATACAATTACTTTAGCATCAGGCGCATCACAAACAGGATTTGGTAGAGAAGGTTCTGTTGATTGGCAAACAGGAAGTATTAAGACAGGAACTTTTACGGCGGCAACTGGAGAAGGTTATTTCGTAAATACAAGTGGTGGAACCGCTACAGTTAATCTACCAGCAGGAGCTGCTGGATCAATTGTAGCTATTGCAGACTATACAAGAACTTTTAGTAGTAATAACTGTACAATTGCAGCAAATGGTTCAGAAAAATTAGGTGGAGTGGCTCAAGATGCTTTATTACAAGTTGATGGTCAGTCAGCAACTTTTGTTTATGTAGACGCAACTGAAGGTTGGATTAATGTACAAGAAACTGAAACTTCAATAACAGGCTTAACTCCTTTTATTAATGCCACAGGTGGAACAATAACCACTTCAGGAGATTATAAAATTCATAAATTTACAGGACCAGGAACTTTTTGTGTTTCATCTTTATCACCCGGACCATCTGGTAATCCTAATGTAGCAGATTATTTAGTTGTAGCTGCAGGTGGTGGAGGAGGTACATCTTGTGCTGGTGGAGGTGGAGGCGCCGGAGGTTATAGAGAATCTCATTGTGCTACAACATCGGGTCCTTATACAGCTAGCCCTATAGCGGCCCCTAATAGTCCTAGTTCAGCAAGCTTACCAATTTCAGTTCAAGCTTATACAGTTACAGTAGGTGCAGGTGGATCAGGGGTGTGTAGTCCCCCATCGGTTGCTACTGGTGGTGATGGTAATAATGCAGTTTTTTCAACAATAACATCTACTGGTGGTGGAGGCGGTGGAGGCGCTCTAAATACTGGTAGAGATGGTGGTTCTGGTGGTGGAGGTGGACACGGTGGAGCAGGTGGATCTGGCAATACCCCTCCTGTAAGTCCCGCTCAAGGAACTGATGGATCAGCTTCTGCACCAGGTGCAGGACCAGCTCCTGGTGATGCTGGTGGAGCTGGAGGTGGAGCAACGGTAGCTGGCACAGCAGGCCCCTCAGGACACCAAGGCGGAGCCGGTACAACAACAGAAATTACAGCCTCACCTGTAGCTTATGCTGGTGGTGGAGGTGGAAGTAACAGATGTGGTGGAACTGCACCAGATGTAGCTGGCGGAACCGGTGGAGGAGGCCCTGGAGGATTTGGTTCAAGACCTGGTCCTTTGCCAAATTCTACTGGTTGTTCTGGAACTGCTAATACTGGAGGCGGCGGAGGCGCCGGAAAAAGTGCTGTTAGTGGACCACCGAATCAATATGGAGGATCTGGAAATGGTGGTTCAGGTATAGTAGTAATAAGGTATAAATATCAATAGAATATGGTAATATAAAATTATGGCTTCAACAATTAAAGTAGACAACGTACAAAATCAACCAGGAACAGACATTATTAAAAAATGTGGAACCACGGTAACAGTAGGTGCCAGTGGTAATACCATTAATGTTTGTGGAGCTTCAGTTGTCGCAACAGGGAATGTTGTTAAATCAAATGCTTTACAAGCATCTGATGCTGGTAATATTATAAGTCAATGTGGAACTACAATAACTGTAGGTGCTTCAGGGGATACAATCTCTTTAGCATCAGGCGCTTCTCAATCAGGATTTGGTAGAGAAGGAACTGTTAATTGGGACACAGCATCAATTAAAACTACTGGTTTTACAGCAGTATCTGGCAGCGGATATTTTTGTAATACCACTGGTGGAACTTTTACTTTAACCCTTCCAACTTCTCCAACTGCTGGAGATATTGTCGGTTTAAAAGATTATGCAAATACCTTTGATACTAATAAATTAACTATTGGAAGAGGTGGTTCAAATATTGAAGGCGTAGCAAGTGATGTAAGTGTTACAGTCGAAGGACAAGCCCTACTTTTAGTTTACGCAGATGCAACACAAGGATGGAAACTAGTCGATCAAGCTAAAAAAGCCGATGTAGGTTTTCCAGAATATGTGACAGCTACAGGAGGTGATTGCGTGGTTACTTGTGGTGATTATAAAGTTCATGTTTTTAAAGGACCCGGTACATTTTCTGTATCTTCAGCTGGAAACGCTTGTGGTTCAAATTCAGTTTGTGCAGTTGTGGTCGCTGGTGGTGGCGGTGGTGGTTCTTTTTATGGAGGAGCTGGAGGAGCTGGAGGTTTAGTTTTAGACAGCGATGGTTTTTCTGTTTCAGCTAGTCCAGGTTCTTATGCAATATCAATTGGTGGTGGAGGAGCCGGTCCTCCAAGTAATCCAACCAATGGAACACCAGGAAGTAATTCAACAGGTTTAGGTTATACAGCTAACGGAGGTGGATCTGGTGGAGGTGGAGGTGGCGCTGCCCAAGCCGGTGGTAGTGGTGGTGGAGGAGGTGGAAATAACCCTCCAAATGGGGCTGGAAATCAGCCCGGTGTATCAAACCCAGGTGCTACTAATTATGGTAATCCAGGAGGACCTTATGCCGCTACTGCTGGATCTGGCGGTGGAGGAGCTGGAGGAGCTGGTGCTGTAGGTCCCTCAGGTGCAGGTGGAGTTGGTTTAGATGTTGGTCCTACTTTTGGAACTTATACTAACATAGGAATAGGAGATGCTCGACCAGGATATGCTTGTAATATGTATTTAGCTGGCGGTGGAGGTGGACAAGGAACAACCGGAGGCGCTGGTGGTGGAGCAACAGGTGGTGGCCCCGCTGGATGTAGACCTAACCCTAGTTATGGTCAAGCAAACACTGGAGGTGGTGGCCGAGGTGATGGAGCTCATCCTACTTATGGTCAAGGAGGATCAGGAGTTGTATTAATTAAATACAAATTTCAAAACTAATGATTAAACATAAAAACATAAAATTAAAAGATAAAGATAAAATTTTAAAAACTATTCAATCAATTTTATTTGATAAACATACCTTAGTAGAAAATGGAGGATCTACATATAATTATAAATTTGGTTCAAAGAAAAAAAATTTAAAAAATATAATCAATATTTTTAAAAAATTAGCTGGGAAAGATTATTATCTTTTAGATTTCTGGTCTAATATTTACAAAAAAAATGGCTATGTTAAAAAACATAATCATTATGATCCTAATGGTAAGTTAAAAAATACTAAACAATTATCGGGAGTTTATTATTTTAAAAAACCAGTAGACTCAGGAGAATTAATAATTGAAGATAAAAATATTCCGGTTAAAGAAAATGACTTTATTTTATTTGATAGTAAATACAATCATTATACTCAACCTAATAAATCAGAAAAAGATAAAATTATATTTTCTATAAATTTAGCACATAGAATGGAAACCTATGAGTGAAGTAAAAGTAAATAAAATTAGTCCAAGAACCAATTGTGGTACTGTTACAGTTGGTGATTCTGGAGATGCTGTATGTGTATCAGCTGGCGTTCCAGTTACGGTACAAGGCGATTTAAAATCGCCTGCATTAAAAGCAACAGATGGTGGAGTTATTATAAGTCAATCGGGAACTGATATTACAATTGGAGCTTCTGGTGACACAGTGGCTTTAGCATGTGGTGCATCACAAACAGGATTCGGACGAACAGGAACAGTAGATTGGGTTACAACCCCTAAAGTTACAGGAGATTCTCCAGTAACAGGTGTTACAGGAAAAGGATATTTTTTAAATACAACAGCAGGAACAATTACACTTAACCTTCCAGCAGGAGCAGCAGGTTCAATTGTTTCTATGGCAGATTACGCAGCCACTTGGCAAACAAATAATGTTACCGTTTCCCCTAATGGTAGTGAAAAAATTGGTGGAGTAAATGACGATGTAACTTTAAGTACCGAAGGACAATCCGTAACATTTGTTTATGTAGATTCAACACAAGGTTGGATCAATACAATGGATTCAACAAGTAATGTTAGAGCGTCACTTGACTACACTGTTCAATATTTAGTAGTCGCTGGCGGTGCAGGTGGTGGAACAAATCACGGAGGTGGAGGAGGTGCTGGTGGTTATAGAACAATACCAGGTAAAACTTTTACAGTAACAGGAACAACTGGCTATCCTATTACAGTCGGTGCAGGTGGTCCAAGTCCAGGACCCACACCCCCTGCAACTCCAGTTAGAGGAGGACAGGGTTCAGATTCAATTTTTTCATCAATAACATCAACAGGTGGTGGAGGTGGAGCAGGGACTGGAGATCCAGGAACAGGTAGAGATGGTGGCTCTGGTGGTGGAGGAGGTAGATCTCCAGGTGCAAGTTATAGTGGTGCAGGAGCGGGTAATACGCCTCCTACTCCTGTTTCTCAAGGAAATCCAGGAAGTCCTTGTAGTGGACCAGGTGCTGGTGGTGGAGGAGGTGGTGCTGCTGCCGCAGGAGGTCCAGGAAGTCCAGGAGGAATTGGCTCTCCTTTTGCAGATTTAGGTCCATTGGCACCAAGTTATGGAACACCAGGTCCAGCACCAGGAAGATACTTTGCAGGTGGTGGCGGTGGTTATGGTCCATCAAGTCCGGGAGGAAGTGGTGGAGGTGGAGGATATGCCTTGCCAGCAGGTGGTAATGCAGGAACAGTAAACACTGGTGGAGGTAGTTCTGCTTGTCTTACAGGAGGATCTGGAATAGTAATTATTAGATACGTAACAGCAGATGCAAGTCCTAGTGTAGCAGGAGGAGATGCTACAGCTACTTGTGGATCAGATACAATTAGAGTATTTACAGGACCAGGAACATTTACAGCATAAGAAAAAATTAATATGGATTTACATTTTAAAATAAGTATAATATAAGGAGAAACATTATGGCACATTTCGCAAAATTAGGATCAAACGCAAAAGTTATTCAAGTATTGACACTTGATAATAAAGATATGCTAAACGCTGACGGTGTTGAAGATGAATCAGTAGGACAACAATATTTAGAGAGACACAATAACTGGCCTGCTCAAATGTGGATTCAAACATCTTACAACACTATAAATAATACACATAGAGTAGGTGGAACACCTTTTAGAGGAAACTACGCAGGTATAGGTTTTGAATGGGATGAAGATAATAATATATTCTGGCCTAAAAAACCTTTTGCATCTTGGGTAAAAGATATTTCTGATGCTCAATGGCATTCACCAATAGGCGATGCTCCAGATGATTTAACTGCAGAAGAAGTAGCAGCTCATACTCATTATGTGTGGAATGAAGCTGGCCAATCTTGGGATAAAACTCCCGCAGAATAATTTTATTGACATTTTAATTAAACATCCTTTATAAAAGGATTAGGTATGCATAAGAAAGTACTATCAGAAATAGGATTATATTACGGCGATGTAGCGATGCCGAAAGGTTTTGAAATAAACCGGGACAAACTTCAAACAGATATTTTATCCTCAAACATTAAAGATTCAAAATTTCCTTATTCAAGGGAATGGGATAAACTTACTACTTATTTAAGAGAACATATTAATTTAGAATATGATTTTACTTTAATTAATAAAAGAACATGGGGAAATGTTTATAAGCCCAAAGAAATTTCTATTCCTTTACTTAACATAGATCCAGTGGACCTTAGAAATTCCCCTGATTATACTTTGTTATATGGAGTGAACGTTAAAGACTGTAGTGTGAGAATACACTATGATGACAATCGACGAGCAGGAAGATCATGGGATATTCCTTTAACTAATAATCAATTTATTATGTTCCCTTCTACGCAACTGTATTATATTACCAACAATCAAAAAGATTCCCTTAACTTTATTTTAACTACTACTCATGAATTTATCTAATTATTTTTGGTATTTTAAATCTGCCCTGACGCCACGATTCTGCGATGAAGTTATTAAATATGCATTAGAGCAAAAAGAAACAATGGCTATTACAGGAGGTCAAGGGAGGGAGAGAGATTTAATTAAAAAACCTTTAGACAAAGAAGAAGTTAGAAATTTAAAATATAAAAGAAACTCTGATTTAGTATGGTTGAATGATACTTGGATCTATAAAGAAATACATCCTTTTGTGCATGAAGCAAACCAAAAAGCTGGTTGGAATTTTGAATGGGATAGATCAGAGTCTTGTCAATTTACAAAATATAAACAAGGTCAATATTATGATTGGCATTGTGATGGTTGGGATAAACCTTATCAAAGAAAAGAAGGAGATCCTGACAATGGTAAAATTAGAAAACTATCTATGACTTGTCAGTTAACAGATGGTTCAGAGTACAAAGGTGGTGAATTAGAATTTGATTTTAGAAACTATGATCCACATATGAGAGACGAATCAAAACACAAAATAAAATGTAAAGAAATATTACCAAAAGGAAGTATTATTGTTTTTCCTAGTTTTCTTTGGCATAGAGTTAAACCGGTAAAAAAAGGAACGAGATATTCACTTGTCGTATGGCATTTAGGATATCCATTTAAATAATGTATATAAATAATTATTTCTCAACACCAATTTGGACTGAAGAAAAACCAGAGTTTGTTAAATCATTAAACAAAGCTAGTGATAAATATATTAAAGCCGCAAAAAAAATGCCTGAGGGTAAAACTTATTTGAAGCAGTTTGGAGATTTTGGCAGATCATGGCATTCAACTCCATTAACCCACGACAATGATTTTATAGATTTAAGAAACTATATAGGTCAAAAGTCTTGGGAATTTTTAGATCATCATGGTTATGACATGAACCAGTATCGCACCATGTTTTCTGAAATGTGGGTACAGGAGTTTTCTAAAAAAGGTGGAGGTCATCATTCAGCACACATCCATTGGAACCAACACGTCTCAGGATTTTATTTTTTAAAAGTTAATGAAAAAACTTCTTACCCTATTTTTCATGAACCAAGAACAGGTGCAAGATGTACTAAATTAAAAATGAAACCAGACTTAAAAGGTGTTTTTCTTGGTACAGAACTTATTAATTTTAGACCTAAACCTGGAACGTTAATTATTTTTCCAGGGTATTTAGAACATGAATACGCAGTAGATCATGGTAAAGCACCCTTTAGATTTATTCATTGGAACATTACTGCTGTCCCTACAGAGATGGCCAAAGATGTTTAAAAAAGATAAATATGTAGTTATTAGACAAGCTATTTCAAAAGACCTAGCAAATTTTGTTGCAAATTATTTTAGAATCCAAAAACAAGTTTATGATACCTGTCGAGCAACAAGATTTATTTCACCTTTTGAAACTTTGTTAGGCGAATATGAAGGAGAGAAAGGTCAAGTCCCCCATACCTATTGTTGTTATTCAGATATCGCCATGGAAACTTTAATGTTGAAATGTCAACCTATTATGGAAAAGATTACAGAATTAAAACTAACTCCCGCTTATAGTTTTGCTCGACTTTATAAAAAAGGTGATGTTCTTAAAAGACATAAAGATCGATTTAGTTGTGAAATATCTACAACCATGAATCTTGGAGGAGACCCATGGCCAATTTATCTTGAGCCATCTGGCCAGGAGGGGAAGAAAGGGATTAAAGTAGATTTAAAACAAGGAGATATGCTGGTTTATAGCGGCTGTGAACTAGAGCATTGGAGAAAAAAATTTAAAGGTAAAGAATGTATACAAGTATTTTTACATTATAATAATCGTAAGACTCCTGGAGCCAAACCAAATATGTTTGACAGGCGACCTCATTTAGGTCTTCCCTCTTGGTTTAAGGGGAAAGTATAGCCTTAAGATGGGAGCAGTGATTCCACCACATACCTCACTGCTCCCTTCCTAAGGCTATAAAAATAGTCTTTGTTCTCCATATTTCATATGTTATAGATACCCTAGGATAAAAATATGTTATTTGGAGATTCAACATGGGCTGGAGCCGCATGGGCCTCCCAGGCCTTAGAAGTTACTTATACCAATGTAACTGTCACGGCTACTAATACCCCTCTCACTTTAACAGTAAATGATGTCACCGTAACGGCGGATGCCTCAATAAGTGTTACCAATGTTCCTGTTACTCTTACTATAAATGACGTAACTGTCACTGTAGAAACTAATGTAGATGTTACAGGAGTTAACTTGAATGTTACAATAAATGATGTTACAGTGACTGCGGATGCAAGCGTGAGTGCATCCAACACGCCGGTTACAATTACCATTAATGAAGGTACAGGCGCTTATGGGTGGACAGAAGTCGACTCTTCAAATACAACAACATGGATAGACGTATAAAATGGCATCAACTTATAGTACAAATTTAGGAATTGAACAGATTACCACAGGAGAACAATCAGGATCTTGGGGTACAACCAGTAATTATAACTGGGATATTTTAGATAGAATTAGAGGATACAAATCTGTAGCTATTACAGGAACGAGCCATACTTTATTAGTGCAGGCAAGTTCACCGGTGGATGGAGCAAGCCATACGGAAGATGGAAATTATCCTGTTGTTAAATTTACTGGGTCTTCAGGAGACCCTACTGTTACTATTAGTCCTAACACGGCTAATGTATCTTATATATTTATTAATAGTACAGGTAATACAATTACTTTTACTCAAGGATCAGGTGGAAATGTTTCTCTTCAAAATGGAAAAGCCGCTCAATTTTATTTTGATGGTGCAGGTGCAGGAGCTGCAGCCGTTAGAGGATTAGATAATTTAGAAATTGCAACACTAGAATGTACAGGTAATGCAGCCTTAGATGGTAATGTTACTGTAGGAGGAACGTTAGATGTTACTGGCGCCACTACTTTAACTACAGCATTAGGAGTAGCGAGTGGTGGAACTGGGCTCTCTTCTTATACAACTGGTGATTTACCATATGCAAGTGGAACTACTACTATTTCTAAATTAGCAATTGGCAGTGCTTTACAAATACTTAAAACAAATTCAGGAGCAACCGCACCTGAATGGGTCACTGAAACAGATTTATGTCCCGTAGGTTCAATTGTAATGTACGGCGCAGCTGCAGCCCCAACCAATTGGTTATTATGTGATGGGTCCGCAGTTAGTCGAACAACTTATGCAGATTTATATTCAGCCATTGGAACCACGTATGGAAGTGGAGATGGCTCATCTACTTTTAACGTACCTAATGTTCAAGGAAAATTTCCAATTGGATATGATGGAGGATCTAGTTATGCATTAGGCGCCACAGGAGGAGCTACAACTGATACTCCTACTTTAAGTGGAACCAATGCTGGAACAACTTTAACGTCAGCTCAAATTCCTGCTCACCAACATGGAACTCCTTTAACAGGGTGGCCTAGTGGAACATGGACAGGTGGAACGGGAGCATCTAATGCTGCTATTGACGCTAGTGGATTTAGTTTAGCTACCGGTTCTGTTGCATTAACTTTAGATAATACGGGTGGAGGAAGCTCTCATACTCACACATGGTCAGGAACTTCGGCAGCCGTAAATACGGTTCCACCTTATGTAGTCGTAAACTATATAATTAAAACGTAAGGAGACATATGCCGTTAGTATCAGTACCTTTTCAACCAGGGATTGACAAACAGCTTACCGAAACAGGAGCTCAAGGAAGATGGATAGATTGTGATAACGTTCGTTTTCGTTATGGTCTCCCCGAAAAAATTGGGGGTTGGAGTAAAGTTGTAACCAATGCTTTTATTGGTGCACCTAGAGCTCAACAAACTTTTTCCTCTTTAGATTCAGAACTTTTCGATTTTGTAGCTACTAATAAAAAACAATATATTTATCAAAAAACAGACAACAGTATTAATGATGTAAGCCCTCAAAGATATGGAGCTTATGGAAAAACAGGTGCAGCTCAATCTTTAACTTCAGCTTTTACTACAGTTATTAATGACACTTCAGTAACAGTTCACTGGACAGGTAATGGAGCAGGCGTGGGAGATTTTGTTACCTTTGCTTCTGTAACAGCCCCTTCAGGAGCAGGATATGTTGATGCTGATTTTGAAAAAGAATTTGAAATACAAACTGTAGATACTAATAGTTTTACTATCACTATGGCCACTGCAGCAAGTGCCTCTGTAGGTACTAATGGATCTGCGACAGCTACAATATCTATTGTAACTGGAGATGCTATATCAACTTTAGGATTTGGTTGGGGCGCAGGTTTATGGGGTCAAGCTACATGGGGAACTGCACGACCAACAACTGTAGAAGTTGATGCCGTAAACTGGACAGCAGATATGTATGGAGAAGATGTTATTGCATGTAGGTATAAGGGTGGAGTTTATATTTGGGACACTAGTGCTTACAAAGCTTCAATGTTACCTATGATTAATTTAATTGATTATGATTTAACCGTAGCAGCTCCTTATTTTACGAGAAATAAGTATTCAACTTCAGTGCCTAGTAAAAACGGAATAGCATTAGTTTCTACTCCTGATAGACACTTGTGTGTATTTGGAACAGAAACAACTATAGGAACTGCAAGTACCTATGACCCAATGTTAATCAGATTTTCTGATCAAGAAAATATTACAGATTTTGTTATCACGGCAGACAATACAGCTGGTTCTCAACGTCTTTCAGATGGAACTGAAATTCGTGCCGCTGTAAGATCTAAAGGACAAATCGTTGTATTGACTGATACCTCAGCTCATTCAATGCAATTTATTGGACCACCTTACACATTTGGATTCCAACAACTTGGAAGACAATGTGGATGTGTGGGTCAACACGCAGCCGTGGACGTTGACGGAACCGTTTATTGGATGAACTCTGCTGGAGGATTTTTAATATTTGATGGAGCAGTTAAAACTCTTCCTTGTACCGTGGAAGATTTTGTCTTTGATGATATAAGATTGGTACCTGAAATATATGCTTCAGTTAATTCTGACTTTAATGAAGTTAGTTGGTTTTACCCAACAGCTGATTCAAATGAAATTAATCGAGTTGTAACTTTTAATTATTTAGAACAAGTATGGTCTGTGGGTACCTTAGCTAGAACTACCTGGTCAGATAAAGGAGCTTTTGATAAACCTTATGCTACTAACTATCTTCCAGTCTCTACTGATACCGCTCTTCCTACAGTTCAAGGTGTTACTCCTGGGAGAGGATATTTATATGCTCAAGAAACAGGGAACAATGATGATGGTTCAACGATGACATCAAGTTTAACCTCAGGAGATTTTACATTAGATGGAGTAGGAAATGATCTCTTATCTATGTCTAGATTCATACCAGATTTTAAATCTTTAAGTGGTGATATTAATGTAACTCTTCAACTACGAGATTATCCTGCAGATAGTAAGGCTAGTAGTCCCTTAGGACCTTTTACAATTGATTCAACAACAACTAAAGTGGATACTCGAGCTAGAGGAAGACAAGTAGCTTTGAAATTAGAAAGTAGTGGCACTAATGATAGCTGGAGATTCGGAACTTTTAGAGCTGGGATACAGCCTAGCGGGAGAAGATAATGGCACAAAAAATTACGGTGAGATTTCCCAATGCAACACAACAATATAATCAAGCTCAGCAAAACGAATTAACAAGAGCTTTAGAACAGACTATTTTACAACTGAACAATACATTTTCTAACAAGATTCCAGAAGATGAGTCAGAGAGGGTTGGATGGTTTTTAAGCTAGATGGCAAACAATTACAAAAATATTCAAAAATTATTAGACAGCACGAGTCCGACACAGGAAATGTATGCGGCCCCTAGTGAAACAACTGCTGTTGTAAAGACTATTAATTTATATAGCAACCATGGAAGTAGTCTGGATGTGACTGTTACTATCTATGATGCCTCTTCTACGACCACTTTTGAGTATCAAAAAGTAACAGTAGATGCAACTAATAGTGTGGATTTACTAACCTTTAACAATGTGTTAGTTCTAGAAGCTGGCGATAAAATTCAGCTGCAAGCCAGTCAAGCTAATGCTATAACAATGACAGCGGCTGTATTAGAGATGACGAGAACATAATGGACTTGAAAAAGGATAAGAAAAACGGTAAAACAGATATAGGATATATTAATTTTCAAGGAAAGCGTGTTCCAGTGTTAAACGCTAAATCCTTTGAAAAGATATCAAACTTACGAACAGGCCACGTCTATAAAGATATGGACGATTTTTTGGCTGATGTCGCTGATCCTAACACTGCCACAACAAAACAAGATCTGCGTAAAGACTTAAAAATAGAAGTCGTACCGATCAATATAACAGGAATTGCAAAAAATTAATTATGGGATTTTTTAGTAAAATAATCAGAAAAGTAACTAAACCTATTAAGAAAGTAATCAAAAGCCCTCTAGGTAAAATGGCCTTGATGGGTGGCCTAGGATATTTAGGAGGAGCACAGGCTGGGTTCTGGGGTAAAGGAGCTGCCAATCCTCTTTTTGGTCCTGGTGGTGGTAAAGGATCCGTGATGGCAAAATTATTTGGGACTGCTGCAAAAGCAGGAACAGGTGGTGCAGGACCAGGATTACCTTTTTTAGCAGAAAAAGGTTTCACTGGTGGATCGCAAGGACTTTTGGGTAAACTAGGTTTAACAAAAGGACTGGGATCAATGGCACCAACAGGTTTAGGTTGGGGAGCATTGGCAGGTATAGGAGCAGGAGGAGCTGCAGCAATGGGAGCAATGAAGCAACCAACTTTTGAACAAGCAAATGCACAACTAGATACTTCAGGACATGATCAATATTTAAGAATGAGAAAACAATTCGGGTTCGGTGATCCGAGCTCACAGTATTATACAGATCCCATATGGACAGCGAATCAAGGTGGCAGAGTACCTGCTCAAATAGGAATGTCCGTGGACGAGGAATCAGTGACCAGGGACCAAGGACCAGCGCCACAACCAGAGATGGGTAGTGTAGTACAAGAAGAAATCGACACTACTGAATCACAAGCCACTGATGCTGACATGATGGGTACAGATACTTATACCGATGAGTCAATGATGAGAACTAACGATGAATCATCTCAATTAATTTCATTAATACAACAACTTTCCGCAATGGGAATTCCAATGGAACAATTACGTGGAAGAACTATGGAAGAATTAGTTGAAATGATGGTGTATGTCTCAGCTCAACTGCAAGGAGGCGTACAAGAAGATGTAATGTCTGAACAAGTTACAATGGCTGAAGGCGGAAGAATTGGTTATCAATTTGGTGATGAGGTACAAGAATCAACGAGCCCTTCAGATATATTTATAACTGACTCTACTGAAATACTAAGAGGAAAACCAGATGGTTCCGAAGGTGGTATCACAAATACAAATGCTGCAATGGGAACAGAACATCCGGTGATTCCATCTGAAGATGGACCTCAATTAGACATGAGAGAAAAAGGTGGTTATCAACCACATGGAGCTCAAGAGAAAAAAGATGATGTGCGAGCGTTGCTTGCACAAGGAGAATTCGTTGTAACTTCTGACGCTGTTAAAGGTGTTGGAGATGGCGACAGAGATTTAGGAGCTAAAAGAATGTATGATATGATGCATAAATGGGAGGCAATGGCGTAATGGCGTGGTTTAATAATCAAGGCATACCATCAGCAAGCATGAATGTGACGCCCGAGATGCAACAATATTTTTCAGGAACTGACTGGAGAAGTCAAATGCAACCTATGAACGCATGGGGTAATACTCAATCGCCGTCAGTAGACTATTCAAATTACGAAGACTTAATTATGAATCCGGAACACATGCCAAATCGTTTACAAAATTTAGAAAGATTTGCAGACAATAGATTTGAAGGAGGAGATGAATTAGTTCCAGGGATGGGAACGAAAGCCATAGATTTTATAGATCAACCGGTACAGTTTGGGATGAGAGCAAATAATCCTATGAAAGGATTCTTGGATAAAAATTTTAACTATAAAGCTTTAAATCAAGGAACCGTCGACGCAACAGCGAACTGGTTAAACAAAAATCAGGGAGAAGGAATTACAGCAACTAATGCAGCACAGAAAAAAGGAAACTTTTTCACAAATCTAATGGACAATACTTTGCTAGGACAAATAGCTTCCATGCGTAACCCTCTTAATGAAAAATCCCCTAATTATAATCCAGCTCTTCAAGGGCAGATAGATTATTTACGGGATATGGGTGGTCTTGGACCAACCTCAGAAGGTTATAAAATAAGAGGTGGTCCTTTAGAAGGACTGAATTTAGTTTCCGGATTTGGAACTAATGATTATGATGAGATGCTAGCAAATAAAAAAGCATGGTTTGAAAAAAGAATGGCTGACGATAAAGGCTATAGTGAAACCAAATATCAACAGCTTCTTGATGAAATCGCCCGTCGACAAGCATTAGAAACAGCGGCTGCGACTGGAGACACAGACAAAGGTGGAGGTTGGTCAGCTGCAGATGTAGCTTCATCATCTAAAGCTTTTGATCATATGAAAGATTATGGACCCCACACTGGTGGTGGAGGTTGGTCTCCTGCTGCAGGTCAAATGGCTTCAGGAATGGGTGGAGGATCCCAACAAGCTAAATCAGGTTCTCAAAAAGCTGGAGGTTCAGGAAGAACTGACAAAGGTTGGGGATGGGCACAAGGTGGAAGAGTTGGATATAGTAGAGGAGGCAGAGTAGGAATACTCTCAGTATTTTAATGGCAGACATAACAAAAACACAGGCATTACCCGCACCATTTATCGAAGGTATTGGTAAAACATTTGCAGAAGGCTTAACACAAAAACCTGCGGCAGGTGGATTAGGAATTCAAACTCCAGTAGATACTTCTAAATTTGCGCCTAGCGTTTCTCCTTATGGAGGATTAGGTCAAGCTGCTCAACAAGCTGCAGCAACTCAAGCAGGTTTAGGATCATTAACTTTTGATCCTACTACAGGAGGAGTTACAGGAGTAGGAGCTGGCACCGGGGTCGCGGGATACGAACCTTATTTAACTGGAGCAGCAGGATTAACAGGACCAATGTCCACGGCTCAACGACAAGCTTACGAAAGTCCTTATACAACAGCTGTCATCGATGCAATGAAAGATCAGATGGCTGATCAATATGCTGCCCAAAAAAATCAAATGTCAGCACAAGCTTTACAATCAGGTGCCTTTGGCGGGGGTAGATTTGGTGCACAACAAGCAGTGGCAGACACACAATACAATCAAGCTGTAGCAGGAATGGTAGCTCAACAACAGCAACAAGCTTTTCAACAAGCTCAGATGGCAAGACAACAAGATTACGGACAGCAAATGCAATTAGCTCAACAACAACCTCAATTAGCTCAACAAAATATTCAAGGTCTAGGAGCCCTAGGTCAAACGGATTTAGGATACAGACAATCAATTGCTGATGCTCAAGCGCAAGCTGAGAAATTAAAAGCATACGAACCTTACCAAAGATATGGATTCTTTGGTGAACAGTTAACTGGATTAATGGGAGGATATCCTGGCGGATCCAGAATGCAGATCACTCCAACGGCAAGTCCATTGCAACAAGGATTAATGACAGGTATTGGAGCATTGTCTGGAGCAGCAGGACTTAAAAACGTTTGGGGTGGGAAATAATGAAGCATAACAAAGTTCTCAACCGACCAATGTTTAACCCTAATAACTCTGCTTACGGCAGAGGGATTACTGCTAACCTTGTCACGGAACAAGAGAGACAAAAATTTAATACAGGTGGAAGAGTTAGATATCAAGAGGGAGACGACGTAGGGGGTTTTGACTGGAGGGAAACAGGTCTTTCAAAAACTCTGGATGCTCTCGGGGGTGTAAAAAATGTTATATATGACATACCTAATTTAGCATTGAACCAAGGTTGGAAATTTTTCACAGGGTATAATCCTGGGTGGTCATCTAGAAGAATGGAAAGAGGAGAAAAAGATTTATATGAGAAGATGATGGGAAGAGATCCTTTAGAAAGAGAAGATAGAATGACCGATGAAGA
>VTLG01006893.1_pt1 | contig 21770 bp, 27 predicted proteins | sample 4694571 | NCBI WGS metagenome assembly VTLG01 (sample SAMN12604809, study PRJNA352737) | marine metagenome | biome: ENVO:00000447; feature: ENVO:00000209|ENVO:00000569|ENVO:01000036; material: ENVO:00002151; isolation source: viral sequences binned using virsorter ... | reverse complement strand
GGTGCGGGGGGGGCGGCGGGTGATGATACGCGTTGGGCATATAATAAGTCTTCCTCTTTTGTCACGTCGGGGAATTCGGCTGTTTTTATTGTGGCTTTAGGCTTTAGGGGTTCGGCTGTAAAACGCCCCGTTTTCGCGTCTCTGAAATATGGCTGCTCTTGTTGCGCCCTGAGTAAGTCTTCCTCTTCTGTCACGTCGGGGGGTTCGGCTGTTTTTATTGTGGCTTTAGGCTTTAGGGGTGTGGCTGTAAATCGGCCTTTTTCGTCACGTAAATACTCTTCCTCTTTTGTCACGTCGGCGGCTTTACTCGTTTTTATTGGGGGTTTCGGGGGTGAGGCTATCGCTGTGGGTGATCGTTTCTTTGGTGTGGTTTGGGATTCTATTTTTGTTTTAGGGGTTGGAGTTATTTTTGTTTGTGTTGCTTGTTGTTGGGTTTTTGTTGCTTGTTGTTGGGTTTTTGTTGCTTGTTGTTGGGTTTTTGTTGCTGTTCCCGTTGGGCTGTCTTTGAGTGGAATTCGGTTTCGATTAGAAAATATTATATTGTTCCAGTCATCCAAGTCAGATAACTTTGAGGATTCCTCTATAAAGTCTTTGACTGGCTCAAAACGGGTATCAATAATTTTTATTAGTTCATCTTTTAAGGACTTATCAAGTTTTAGATTTTCATTGGTTTTTTTTAATATTTCTTCGATGTCGTCGACCAGTTGTTTTGATAATTTTATTGCGCCTTGTTTAAACTGCGTTCCCGTATATTTGGCAAGTTGTGCCGACTCATATGAGCCGGACAGTAATTGTTTATCTAATAATTCAATTAATTCATCTAGTACGCTTTTATCCAGTCGGGTTACTTTTTTCCCTACTTCGCCTATTTCTTCTAGGTATTTTTTGTAATGGTTTTCTAATGTGTCGTTGAGCTTTTTAATAAATTCGGGGTCGTTTTTAAATGGGGGCAGCTGTGGAAGTTCTGCTTTTTCGGCAGCCTCATAAATTTTTTTAAATTTTTCGTCAACATTTTTTATAATTTCTTTTAAATTAGCCTCTTTATCGGTGTAGCCGGTTTCTAGTTGTCTTTTTATGAACCTTAACGTTTGATCGGTGTCGGGGTCTGTATTTGCAACCGCTTTTGATATATCTTCGATTTTTTTCGCCCCGTCGTCAACAAAGTCTTTGGCGTTTTTTAAAAGCGGGGTATAATTTGCGCTGTATTTTTCAGCAAAGGCGGTTATATTGTCGAGTATATCTTTATTTTGTTTATTGATTTTTTCTTTCGGTTTTACTGGTAAGATTCCTACTTTGCCCTCTGTTTTGGCGGTGTGTTTGATGTCATCGGTCGTTTCTATAAGTTTAAATATACCTTTTTTAACCCATTTGGGCGTGTATTTTGTAACGATTGCTAAATCGAAAGCGGCACTAACTCCAATCCATTTTAAAGAATTTTGGCGCTGTGTTTGGTCTAACTTATCCCAATCCTTGCGCAATTCATTAGATAGCCATGCCGTGCTAACTAATGGAATCATTGTCAACATAAATTCCGCCGTCGGTCTAGCATATTTATCTTTCGCAACCTGTACATAGTCGGGTTGCTTTGTTGGGTCGTTAAAGTCGGGCAGCCCGAGCCAATCAAAAACTTTTTTAACATTTGCAAACTTTTGCCGTTCATTTTTTAAGCGATCTAGGTTCGCTTGTGTTAACGGAGTTCTATCGCCTTTGTTGATTTCTTTTAACTCGTCTAACGGGGTGCTTTTTTCAAATTCGGTCGGGTCGCCCTCGAGTTTACCTTTGGGGTCGGGTGGTTGAGCGGTGACGGCTTTTTCTAGTTTGGCTTTTTTTTCTTTAGCGCTTTTTAATTCTTTTTCAACGGCGGCGATTGTTTTTAATTCTTTTTTTTCTTGATCGCTTTTGGGTTTTGTTTGTGGTAATGTTGTTATTTCTTCAAATTCCGTCGGGTCGCCCTCGATTTTAGGTTTTGGCGTTTTGTCGCTTAAAACCTTGTCGATGTCCGGCTCTTTGATGAATTTAGTTTTTGGACTTGGTGCGTTTCCTAGTATTCCCGTTTCTATTGTGCCTGTTGGTTCGCTTTTGGGTTCTATGGGCTTGGGTTGGGTTTCTGTGTCCGTTTTTTCTTTGATTGTTTTGGCTTTGGGTTTTTTTTCTTCTAATTCTTCGGCTTGGTCGCGATATAGTTCATAATTTGGGTCGGATTCGTCAATAAGTATTCCGTTTTCGTTTACCATTGTCATATTATTACCCCTAACTAAATCTAAATCTAATCATAAGCGTTGAACCAATCGCGCCAACTATAAACACTATCGCTATCCACATAGAATACATCTCAAGATAAGCACCTGTCGCCATTGACACGGCATATATCAACCCTACGACTATTTCGTTTCTTGTCCATAAGAAAAACATCACGGCAATTATTGAAGTTATAATAAACCACATTCCAAACAGGAAAGCGGGGCGCGAAAAGCTGCTACCCTCAGCTGCTATAAACAAAGTTTCGCCGAATCTTCCAAACTTCGCAAACTTTGGCTCGCCGGCAACTTGCCAAGCGTAGCCCGCACTACCAATTCCACCAATTACAACGGGATTGGGCGGTACGTAACCATATGCCGCTGAGGACAAGTTGTTACCGGTACTTCCTAGAGTTGCCGTTATATTACTACTTGCGGGGCGGTTCATTGTGTATGTTGCGTCAACTTCGCCCACTGTTGCCGCAATTGTTCCGGAGTAGGTGTTACCAACTACGCTAGTTTCGTTCATGTCGGCGGCATTAAATCCAAACCGGCTATCAATTGGCGGCAATATGCCATTATCACAAAAAGACGTAATACAGGAAGTTATTATTACATCGTTGATTAATCCGTCATATCCGTTCCCTAAATAAATATTATCTGTGTTTGTCGTTAACGATGGAAAGCCGCTATTTTGTTGCGCTTGTAACGCCCAATTCCCATCAATGAAGTAATATATTGCCATGTCGTTTGGTTCGGCTGATGAAAACACGGCTTTTACTTTTTCTGTTCCATCAAATGCGGCCGCCAAACTTGACATACTGGTATTACCTACACTAAATATTATTTGGTCGGGTGTGGTGGTTGCCGGTCTTTCGCTTAGCGATAACATATACCCTGAATTTGTACTTGTATTATATTTGTTTAATATTGGTACTGTTTGTGTGCTTGTGCTTGCTACTATATCCACTATTAATATTAGATTATCCGTGAAGTTTAAACTGCTGTGATGGGGGATTGTTACATAATCGTTATTTGTTCCCGCTGTGGATGTCGCCGTACTAAAATAAAAGCCCTGATCTCTATAATGAGAGTTGCTACCAGTATAGAGGTAAACTGGGTTGTCTACGTCATTTTTTATATAATCACCAACAACCCACCAACTCGGCGTAGTTGGTGCGTTTAAACCTTGCGCGAGTACTATTCTTTCCTGATTCGACGGGTTGACCAAGTATATATCATTTCCATATTTATTCATCGTGTTTGCTGCTATCATTTGGGGCGCGGGCATTGCTATTCGAGCGGGAATACCTGTTAACGTGGTTGTATCGGGGTTTTTAAATATAATCTGTGTGTTATAACAAAAATCGCTTGTCTGTGCGGCGTGTGCAGTTTTACAGGGGGTAAAAGTGTCGCCCGCGCTTGCAAATGATACGCCGATCATTGTAATCGCGAGCATTAATAATATTTTAGGTGCGGTTATTGGTTTTATTTCTAGTTTAAACATTACGTCATCCACCTACGTACAAAAGTAAATACAGCCGGTAGCAACATTAAAGCTATTGCGCCGAAAACTAACTCTACATATATAAACCCCGACAACATACCGAAAAATATCGGTGCTGCAAAAAATATCATGCTTACAAATCCGTTTCTAAGATATGCAAATGAAACCACCATGAATAAGAGGGCGATTGCAAAATATATTAACGAACCTACTAATTCAGTTGAAACCGATCGATCGTACCTGTTACTTATGGTGTCAATCCAACCCCAAGAAATCGCCCCGCCGCCCTCATTTTGCGCAGCTATCGCTGTTTCGGATATTGCAATTTGTAGCGCGGTTTTTTCTGTTGTGTTAACGGCGGCGTCAGCTAAACCGCTAATTCCCATCGCAAACGCCGGCGCGCCCGCTCTAACAGTAAACGGCGAACCCTCAAAAAATAATATCGCTGCGAATGGGCTAATTTTTCCATTTACCACGACGCCCATTCCCTTTAATGACCATTCATCCGCCAAGTTTGACGCCATTTGTAGCATGACGCCGCCGTTGGTGTGCTGACGATCTTTGAGAGTGATTTTTCCGTCGTTGTCATGGTCGATTATTGGGTTTGGATGTGGTATTAAACATTTTTCTTCGTATGGACTAAATAGAGTAGCACTTCCGGCAATGCATGAATATAAGTTATTTTTGTCTAAATTATGTCCGGGCGGAAAATATATACCCGTTATACCTTGCCCAATTCGTGCAACTGTTCGGTTTCCTACCAGTTGCCCGCTGCTTGTCTTTCCTTTGTATACGTTCATTACTACGACTCCCGATTTAATAGACGTATAACACATATCGGTTATGAGCATTTGATTGTCCTCGTCTTCACAAGTTGCGTTAAATATATAAGGATAATTTACAACTTGCCCGCTGCTTGTTGTCGTTGCCTCATCATGCCGCCATTGTTCAATCGGTAAATTTTGGCGCATTAATACCATCAAATCGCCCTCTTGTACGAGGTCTTCCATTACTTGTGATTCATCAGCTGTGAAATTGGGAGTCACTACGGGGGTTGACGCAAACGCGGGCAATAATAACGTACTATAAAATAATATTTGCAGTCCGAAAAATGTAATAATTTTTTGCATTTTATGCCCCCAAGAAAAAGCGGCGGGCGAAAGCTGTTAAACCGCCACCAACTGAACCAAAAGCGCTAATAAGCGCCCTGAACAACGTTGCTATAGCGGGTACGACAGTTACGAGGAATAATATACCAAAACTAAAACTAATCGCCATTAATGGTAAGCGCAAAATATTAAACGTACCCCCGAAAAAAGAATAATCCCATGTTAAAATTGCTATTAACCCCTCGAAAAAATCTATGTTTAAAATTGGTAGAGATATATCAAGCCCAAACGCCGCAAACTCTTTCATATGAAATGTTTTGAACCCAAATACCGCGTCAAGATTGCGCGCGTGGGCGCTGCTACCCAACGCGGCCTGTGTGCTGCCGTCTAATGTTGCTAAATCGGCAGCACCGGCAATTAATGACGTTATAAGAATAAAAAGCCCCAAAGAAATTAGCGTCGCGCTATTCATTTTCTACGTTGCCCCCCTTAAAAAGTATCGCCCAATCTACTTGTAGCGCAATAAATATTTGTACTAAGAAAACAATCATTAAAAAAACACATATTATACCTAAAAATTGATCGTTAAGGGTGTTGAAACAATATTTCGCGAGCCAACCGCAACCCATTTCCGCCCCAATCCAAGCTAATGTATTCATTTTTACCCCCTTTTATTCCTGAAACGCACCTAGTCCGAAAAATGTTACTCCGACATTACAGTCTACGCTTGTGTTGTTCGTGGCCTGTATATCATATGTTACAGGGTCAAATCCAAAGGTCAAAGCGCAACCGCCGCTCACTGTATCGGTGCTAATGGTTGTTATGCTACCCCCCGCCGCTGAACGTGACGAAATCATCAACAAATAATTACTCCATTTCGCGCCGTGTCCGCTATGCTTGCTAAATACAATCGCTAATCCCGACATATATTTATTCGACGCGCTCATCATTTCGGCGGCGGTAAGTATCGTTGTGGGCGGTGGTGTTACCGCGTCGTATGGAACTGTTCCGTCAAATGCGCTTATTTGTGCGCGCCCTGTTCCGTCAAACTTGTTTTGACTGAAATATATATTAGAATTTCCCTCAGCGCTTGCGGAATCTTGAATAGTAATGATGTTTTCGCCGTTTTGCTGTAATGTATAATCAATGTCGCTATCTGTATTTAACTTATTGTCATTTATTATTAGATTGTCTACGTCTAGGCGATCGGGGGTAATGGTTGATGTCCATTCGGTACTCGTCGCGCCCGCGTTAGTTTGTAATAACTGGTTTGCTGTACCCTTTGTTATATCTAAAGTTATATTAGACCGGTTGTTTGTTGGGTCGTCGGCTGCGGTTGCAGTAACATTATTCCCCCCAATTATATTTATTCCTGATCGTTGGGCGATAAATGTTGAGTCGCTATATATATCAATATACCCAACACTTGAACTCGGTTTAAATATAGCAAGCGTTATTATGAAAAATAATAATCCAATTGCTATCCATCCCCCGCCAAAATTTGTCATATTATACCCCTCTAGTGATGTTTAAACGTGTTAATCCTCGTGTTAGTCTTGCCAAGCCCCTAGCCCCACAAAATTCGCGCCAACGTCACAAGCCAGTGTTGCACTACTATTTGACGCTGTGAAATCGTGCGTTACTCCGTCAAATGCAAAAGTCAACGGACACCCGCCGGAAACTGTTTGAGATGTTATCTGTGTAACTGAGTTACTACCGGCGGAACTTCGGCCGGATATGAATAACAGGTATGTACTCCATTTATTCCCCGCTGTATCATGTTTAGAAATGATTTGTACGAGTCCTGTAACATATTTATTCGACGCGCTCATCATTTCATCAGCTGTGAATATGACCTGATCAGAACTTGCGGCAACCTGTCCATCAAATGCGCCGACTTGTACGCGGCCTGAGCCGTTGAATTCTTGCTCTTTCATATAAATATTATTGTTACCTACTGTTGTAGAGGCGTTTAAAGTCATCATTACAGCGCCGTTAGTTTCAAGGGTGAAATCTACTTCGCCATCTGTATTGATCTTATTGTCGTTGATGATCAAATCATCTACATTGATTTGATCGGGGGTAATGGTTGATGTCCATTCGTTACTCGTCGCGCCCGCGTTAGTTTGTAATAACTGGTTTCCTGTACCAGTAGCTAACTTTGCTACCTCAATCCCCGCCGCTGCGTCAATGTTTGTATTGTCAAGGTCGATTATTGTGTTGTCGTCGGCGTCTATGGATTTATTAGTTAAAATTTGGGCTAAGTCTTGCGTAACAAGTGTGCTTGTTTGAGTTATAACGGGTAAATTAACGCGATAATCGCCCTCTAATACACCCCCGCCGAGAGTATAAGTGTTGGTGTTTGTTGCGTCGTTTATTAATATTGTGTTATCATCAAAGGTTTTTGCCGCTGAGATTGTTTGGGCGGTGTTGGTTGTTGCTAACGTGCTTGTCGCCGTGCTTGGTATTGATACTGTTATATTTTTGGTTGGGCTGCCGACGTCTATTGTTACAGTGCTTGTCGTTCCGCCCTGTATTCCGATATTTTCCGCAAATGTTTGCGTACTACCTACCGGACATTCGGAACTTGCAAAAACCCGACTACACGGGCTTAATATCATTTGACTAATACCGAATATTCCAAAAGCTAATAAAAAAGCTAAGCCAACAGTAGTTAACCAGTTAACGCGCCTGTCTTTGTATATATTTTGCCGGTTTTCCATTTTTACCCCCCAAATTTGTTCAAAAGCCAACATTTACTCCATATATGGTGACCTAATCAACGTATTTCCGTTTTCGTCGTCGAAAACTTCCCAATTTTTAGATTTTAAATATTTTTTTACGTGGTTTTTTGATTTTATTTTAGAATCTGATCTTTTTAATTCATATGATATAGTATCGTATGAAAAGGGGGTAGTAATGTGTGAAAAATCTTCTAATACTTGCTCGGGGTTGTCGTAATTTGTTGTTTTCCCTAATATTCGCCCTAATGGGTCATTTTCAAATTCGTCAATAAGTATTCCGGTTTCGTCGGTTTTTGCGTTATGGGTTAGTGTTTTTATTTCCCCATAATATTCGTCGGCCACTTGGTCTCGTAATTCATCCTTTGACCACGTGGGCATGATGAACTGATCGGTATCATAATTTTTAAAAACTTGGTCAACGCCGTGAACTGTTTTTTGAAAGTCGCGTTCTTCTCTTCTTGGTGGAAACCATTTTCTATAGTCTTTTCCGGTATATTGCCCAAAGAAATCCCAAAAATCGACGTCTAGGTGCATAGCGTTAGTACGCCCGCAACCCGTTTTTATATCATCACATTTCCCGTATACCTTATAAAGATTTGTACATTTAGCGAACAAATCTAACTGGTAAAGTAAATTCCTGTCTAATTGGCTAGGGAATTGAGTCGTACATATTATTTGATTTTTTCGTTTGCGTATTTGAGTAAGAAACATACTCAAATCAAGGTTTGTCCGTGAAATAGATCGCCGGTTATTTACAATTGTTTGAATTTCGTCTAAACATATATACAAATCTGTCGCTAATAGAGGATTTTCTGTTAAACTTTCCGACAAATACGGGTCGAGTATGTCCGCAAAGTTTAATTGATAATTTGCAGCTATTCGCGTTTTTATTCCATGTCTTTTCATTTCGTATTGCATTAATCGGGCGATGTATGTCATAAATAATGATTTACCAGTACCGCGCCGCCCCATTACAAGTATGCAACTTGATTCGAATTTTACAGGTCTCAAACTCGTCAAATATTCATCAAATAGTATTGAGTCTGATTTTTCTTCTGTTGCGACGTTCATTTTAAATTGATTTTCTGTAGAATAGCTTAAAATCTGTTCGGTTTGCATAGGAAATGCTGATGTCGTCATTTAAAACCAACTCTTTACTTTGAATTTTTTAAAGGGTATACCTTTGGCGCGCGGCGGGGGTGGTAATATTGCCCCATACTCGCCTGATACAAAATGTTTTCGTTTTTTGGATAGTGCTTTATCTCTCATTCTTTCTATTTTTTCTCTTTTTGTCGGCTCTTTCGATCTGTCTAAAATATCTTGTTTTTTTATTAAAAGTTTTTCAAGTTTTGCTTGCGCCATCCGCTTTTCGTCGGGGTTTAATGCCCCGAAACGTATTAGGTTTTCTAAATCTTTAATATGCGTATCTAGTCTAATAACTTGCGGAAAGTGTTTTTTAAAATCTTTTTGCGCTTTTTCCATATAACCTGATTTTATTCGGGGTTTTTTAGTTTTCATCGGTTTTTCCTCTTAATTTTTCAAATTGGTTGGTTGTTTGCATAATCGGCCTCAAAAATTATCACCCAATGTTTCGCGGCCTCTCGTCTTTGATTGGGCGAGAAAGAATGACCAATGCCTGAGCCGTACGCTTTATTATACTTTTTTGACGCGTCATCAAACATATATTTCGCTAATTTTGCTGCTTTCGACCTCTCATAGATACCTTTTTTCATTTTCTTTTCGAGGTTTTCCCTTATAGGTGTTTCTCTTTGTCTGTAAATATCAGGGTCATTCTCGGTGAAAATAAGTAACTCATTTGCCTCAACACTTAAATTGTTATATGAATCATAGATTTCATCGTTTAACTTTTTAATTTGTTCATCTGTAAATTTTTTTTCAAGTTTTTTGGTTGTTGGTTTTTTTGTAAATGATCTTCTTGATGAAAATGATCGTCTTGACGGATACATGGGCATTTTATTACCTCTCTTTTCTTTGATACGGGCGGGAATTTGTCATTCAAAAAGTTAAAGCCCCGCCCGTACCTATTTTGCTAGAATTTACTATGTTTTGTTCTATTCTTGGCCTTGTACAGCTTTTTTGGCTGAGATGCCTATGAGACCGACGCCCAAAACAACAACCGCTGCGTTGTATACTAATGGAACTAGGTCGTTAAGGTCTTTAGCACCTGAAAAAGAACCGATGTTGTCATGGCTGCCGGCGCTTGCTGCTTGGGATATAATTGTACCCTCAAGAACTAAACCAACGACGATGATTAACACACCAAATACTATTCCTACCATTGCGTTTCTCATAATAAATACTCCCCTCTAACACTTTGGGTTAAAACCCTTTGGAAATAAAGTAATACATAGCACCCGACACTAAAAATATTAAACCCACAATGGACACAATTATTAATCCAAAGGGGATAAAGTAAACTATTGTCTCAACAGAACTCGGGATTGTAGATATTTCACCAATGAGTGTGTTAAATTCACCAACAAATATCAACCCAAACACCGCTGATAATAATAATCCAAACAATGCCGCATACTTCATAATTTGTTCATATTACCATAAAAAAAACACAATATATAGTGTTTAAACGTGTTTAGTGTCCATTACCTAGTATGTTTAAACACCTAGCATAATCCAATAAAAGAGTATATTATAGTATATTATGACAAAAATATTTACTTGGGATGTATTATCACGTGGTCGGTGGTCTACAACAGATCAAGGGGATACGCTTGGCCATAAGGTGTACAGGGTTAAGCCGGAAACTACATCTTACTTATTAGATAAAATGGTTAAAGACTGGTTCGTTGTTAATTCTGATCGCCCTTTATCACTTTACAAGTTCAGAAAAATATTAGGGTTGATTAAAGATACCAATATTAATTATGTTTATAAATGGCGAGGGGAAGTAGTTAGCCCGTCAGCTTATCGCCTCGCGCAATGTTTAGTATTATCTACACTTGTTCATGTATACGGGGTTGACCTCGTTAAAGTTGATTCGATCAACTGGGAGTTAAACAAAATTTATTTACACGATACACACCCCGACATCAACGCAACGGGGTTTAGTAAGATAGGATAATTAATGCTAGGAATTTTCGCGCCAAAAAAAACATATATTTTCCATTTTGCGTCACATGGACAATATAAAAAAACCATAGGTTCTTATTCATCGGTTTTTGCAAGTATAATATTTTCGAAAATTGGTCGGGATAATTTCGCGTATTATTTAAAACAAAATCCCGTTAAGCCCAAAACTAAAAAAGTTCCTTTAGTACCTTTAAAAAGTTTATTCGGTGCAATTCCTTATGAAGTCAGCCCATCCGACAAGGATAATTTTATGTTGGTTTTTGAAAATAATTGTTTTCCTATATCCGATCAACCGCAGTTCGACACTACGGAAAAGAGACGACAAAATCAAGTTACCGCCGATGTTGTTTTACAAAAAAGTATCCACGACGAATCAGCAGCAAACGAAACACAAGACGCGAGGCGAATGGCTTTCATGTTAATTAGCTCTTGTGTTGTTGGTGCTACTGTTATATTAGGTTTTCTAGTATTGCTAAAGGTTTTTAATTGATAGAATTTTTAAAAAATTTGTGGAAAACCATTGATGAACTTCTGACGTTATCACATAACCCTATCGATTTACTTATTTTATTTATTGGAATTTTATTAGGTGTTAGTCTAGTTATGATTATTTTAGATTATTACGTTAATGACTCGATAAGAGAACAAAAGAAAAGGTCAAGCAATGATTCGTGATATAATATTGAAGTGTGGGGCGTTTGGGTCTCGGCTTGAAAGAAAGTTTATTTAACATGCAAAATTTTTCTTTTACCCCAAGCCGTTTGTTTAGTTTGATTTTGTCCTTTCTGTCTAAACAGAAAAAACCCAATACAACGCCCCGCACTTTTGATCCCAATATTTTTGAAAAAGTATATTTGATAATGGTTAATCATTCTGTTATTCAAGAATATTACGTGAGATCAAGCGAATTAAAAGAACTTTACGGCGTAAAAAGTCGTTATACTTACGACGACTCTAAAGAAGTAAAGATATTTTCGCTTGTTGGAATAGGGTTTTTTATATTTGTAGCTTTCTTTGTGCTAAGTAGCTTTATCCCTGATGTTGTTTTACGAGTTGTTGCTGCTAGTGTTTTAGGTGGTGTTGGTGGTGCTTTTCCATCATTTTTTATTGCTCGTAGGGTGGTAACTAATCCCCCTATACGTATACTTGCCCAAATAGACGGCGACATTTTCCCGTTACCTCATCCTATTCATACTAAAGATGATTACGAAGTAAGAGAACAAAAAACCGCCGATGGAACTAAAGTACAAAAGGTTGTACCGCAAGGCAACCTTGCCTCTAGTTTATACGCTATTTTAAAGGGTACGGATATGCGGGAATTAATGAAAACTAATAATGAAACAAAGGAAAAATTAGAACTTGCGTTGATGGTTGGAATGTGTTTGGCGTCTCTTTTTATATTATTTCTATTTGGAACGGCCAATTTTGGAAAAGACGACGAAACTATCAACGAATTGACAACCGCCGAATCTAATCAAATTATAACCGATCAAATGAAAATAATCGACGAAAATAATTTACTTCCACAGGGGGTTTTAGATGAACGACAATACGAATAATCTTGACAACACAAATAACCCTAACAATAACGATAAATTGTTAACACCTGACCGAGACACAGGTTCAATCAACCAAATCGACCTGTTTAAACCGAGTTTGACTGACAATTATGACAATAATAATATAAACGCTATCGAAATAATTGCTACACCCCCGAAAGATACAAAAGAGGCTTTATACAGGGGAACAACTGCCCGAAGTGACGTCGGCACACTAACCCGCCTTTATGCGCAAAATGAGATTGACGCCAACGGGTCGGTTGAAATATTAACCCTGATTGGAGTTAAAGCCGTGATGGAAACCGGTAGCGATGGCCGTATTCTTAAATCAATTGAAAGAATAGCAACCCATACTTCTTACGCTAATAGTTACGGAATAGAAGAGAATAAAAGTAGTAAAAGTTTTACGGAAAGACTAAGGAATTATGACAAAAAAACAAGCAATTAACAACGAACTTGATTTCTACCGGTATATAATTGACGAACTGCCGGCGTATATTGTTCATTTAAAACTCGTCGATCATATCGCCAAATTTGGCGGGGGTAATTTATTGTGTGTTCCCTGTCAAGAAATATATACCCCTCAATATCAATCATTTATTAACTATTCCCGCAAATTAAAAGATATAAAATACCCTAATGAAAACTTATACTCTGTTATTGAAAAAATGAGCGATAGCGGAGTCGGTACACTTGAAATTGGAAAATCGTTGGGTATACATCAACCCCCGTAAAACTAATGTAGCTGCTGTTTTTAGGGTATGGTATAGAATGGAAATAAAATGCGAGTTATCCCTCATACGCAAAATATGATTAAAAAATCTTTTGAGAAAGCGAAAAAGTTAGGTTGTCTGAATAATTCCCTCACTAAAGGAATGGCGAATGCGGCCGGTTCTTTAGGTGAAGAGGCGGTATTTCATTATTTAAAAAGTAAATACAAAGGTACTATTGTTCGCCCCGATTCACCTAACCATGATATATTATTAAATGGTAAAAAAATTGAAGTTAAAACAAAACGCAGAAGAGTTGAACCAAAAATCTTTTACGATGTTTCTATATCTTATACAAGTAAACATCAACAACCCGATTTATATCTTTTCGTAAGCTTACAATTTGATAATGTAACTTTTATAAATAATAAAAAAATATATAAAAACCTGAGATACGTATGGTTATTAGGACAAAAAACACCGGATGAATATTTTAAGCAATGTGTCTTTTGGGAACGTGGCAAGATAGATAAAACGAATAATTTTAAAACCCTTAACGATCAATATAATTTAAAAATTAGTGATTTAGATGAAGTTTATTTCCCCTCAAGACTCGAACAATCTTGTTCCCCTTGTTTATAATGGGTGGTTACACTTGGATGACTTAGTACCCCTTGTTTATTCCAAGTAAGACTTGAATGACTTAGTACCCCTTGTTAACATTTTCCGCGTCTGACGTATCTACAGTGCATTTTAAGGTGTTCGCGTACGTTTGTTAATTGTTTACGTAGAGAAATATTCTCGGCTTGTAAATTGTGGCGGTTTTCAACCTGAAAATCTGTTTGTATTTGTATAGTTGTTACGGAAACATCATATTTTTTGGCCATTTCATTACACCATTTCCACCGAAAAGGCGGTAACTTATGTCCGTGTCTTTGTAAAATTTGCGTGTTTCTGAGGTTGTATTTTCGTTTGTAGCTTTTATATTCTTTCCTGATGGTTTCGATTTGGTCTTTGGTTAAGAATTTTTTTTTTCGATATTCATTATCCGGTACGCTTTCACTTGTTAAAAATTCTTTTGTTAGAAATTTTGGCGGGTGGAATCTGTATATTATGCCCGATTTTGATGTGATTTTATAGGGTTTCTTTTTTTTCCCGTATTTAATCATCAAGTTTTTAGCGACATCTCTATCAATTTTAGCAATATATTTTAAACATTGCTGCCATGATACAAAGCAATTCATCGTTTTATCGTTTGATGATGTAATTGTATAGTATAAGTGTGGCTCTGATTTTATTCCCATATGTCTACCTCTTTTTGTGTTTCTAAGCTTGATAATTCGGCGCGGGTTGATAAGTACCGGTACATCATTTTAAATGTTGTATGGCCTAATTTTTTTAATAATGCGTGAGAATCGCCGCTTTTTTCTAAAAACAAGATCGCGCCGGTGTGTCGTAGGATGTGAACGTGTCCGACGCCGTCGGGTTTTTTAATTGCCGATTCCTTAAACGTTCTTTTTATCATGTTATGAACAAGTTGACGGGATATATTAAAAATTCTTTTGTCGGGGGGCGTTCTTGTAAGCTGCGCAAACATTATTAATTTTTGCGCCATCTGTTTACTTATTGCAATTGTGCGGTACTTGCTGCCCTTGCCAAGTACCCGTATTTCCTGATTTTTTATGTCAACGGGCGTCACATTTAACAATTCGCTAATACGTAGACAGGAATCAACAAGCGATTCAATTAATATCTTATCGCGTTGCGTGTTTCTGAGGTTGTATTTTCGTTTGTCTATTGTGTTTAAAAGTTGGTGTATTTGGTCGAGTGTTATATGCCCAATACTACCAGTTTTTCGGGGTTTTTTAATTATATTATTCATTTTTACCCCCCATATCTTTAGTGTAGTAGCCTAAAATCTTTGATAACGCAATTCTTGGAATAAGCGCTACTAGCTGAGTTTTGCTGTCGACTGTTCCTGTTGGGTCTAGGTGTCCGGCGGGGTTGTGGGTGTCGCTCATTCTTACACCGAAATACGTTGCGGTGTCTAAACTCATTAAAATAATGCTTGCTGTTCCTAAGTTTTCATCGGTGTAATGCAATGCGCGATTGCCCTCACTTCCATAACTTCGCCATTCCACATCATCTATATTCATTTGACAACACGGACATTTTATCGGGGTTGTTGTTCGGATTGTGTATAGGCTTGGCTCTGCCATATCAGCCCAATACGCGTAATGTAGGACATTAAAAGGAATATGTGCGATTATTTCGGTAATTGCGGCCATCTTGCCTTTTTGTTTAATGTCGCGTGATAAGTTGATATACTGCGCGTTACTCGACATATGCCATCTTGTCGGGGTTGTTGTGTGTTGCTCGTCATCGTAGTACGTTACATAATTAGACATTTGATTTACTCCAATCGTGATTATTACATCCGGTTTGATCGTGGCAATTCTTGAGCTGTTTAAACTGCTCGTGTCTAACCTCGATCATCGTAACTAAACAATTATTAATTTTTTCCTGTTTGGCTTTCGTTTCTAGTAGTTTATTTTCTAGTTGATTTATTTGGCATTGCTGCGCCTCTAGTTCATTTCTAAAAGTTGTTTGCAACACCCATTTAATGATTTTTTCCTGAACCTTATCATTCATTTTTTACCCCCCATAATTTACCCCTCGTATATGCGCCGCATAACCCCCGCTATGCTCTCTTTGGTTTTTTGTGTTGCTGCTGCGAGGTTTTTTTTTGGTCTTTGTCTGTGTTGGTTTTTTGCATATAAATTCAATTTCTTTTTTCGTTAAATTTACATACTGTATACCCATCCACGATTCTTCCTCGCTTGCTAAATATGCCTTTTTACATGGCTCGTATTCTTCGGTTTTTTGGTTGAGTATGTATATAGGCGTTAGTACCTCGCCTTTGTGGTTGACATAAACGTAAGGTACGCCGGAATTGCCTTGATAGCTATTTTCTATTCGTAGACTTGGTGACCACAATACATAGTATCTGTGTGAGTCGCGCAACGTATGGTTTTTTCCCCTTTGGTCTCTAACTCTTATTACTATCCTGCTTAGCGTTTCCCATGCCTTATCCAGTCCAAGCGCCCCCTGTGGCTTGTTGTGCCTTATTTTTGGCTCAACTACGTGACTATTTGAATCTAGATATATTTTCCATTCTCTTTTAATTCTCATTTGTTTTTGTCCTCTCGTTTATATATTCAATTTTTCTTTCCGCTAGAAACTCTTTTAATGCAGTTTGGCAGTCTATCGGCTGTAATCCCCCGTCGTTGACTTCTCTGTAGCATTCTTGGTAATTATCGCCAATAATATGATAATTAAAGTCTACGCGTTCTTCCAGTTCGTGTATGGGGGTGTATTTTTCGTTAAGCCAGTCAATTTGTTTTTGTATTTCGGCGATTGGCTGTCCGTATTTATTGTCGTATGTATGATCGTAAACTACGACGACAATTATAACCAAAATACCACAAACTATCCCCATCGGGTCGGAAAAGGTTTTTTTTATCCAGTTATTTTTATACTTATTGTATTCTTTATTCATTGTCGCCCCCTGTTTCTTTAAATGCGTAAGTATAAGCCATGTCCATTTGATAAGTGCAACCAAAAGTCACGATCGCAATTTTGTTACCACATCCGAAATGCTTTTTATTGTCATTTGCACATTTTAAAACTGTGCGAAATAAATACGTCGTGGAAAATACTAGTTCATTCTTACAGTGTGGACACGTTGCGATATAGTATCTAAGTATTGGCTGTTTGGTTCTATCGTCAGAATACGTATCATGTATCGGGTACTTGTTTAATACATAAACAGGTTTAAACCGCTTAGGTGCTGCCTGTCTTAATCCTATTTCGTTTGCGTATATTTCGGCTAGTAATTTGAAGTCTGACTCTCTTTCCTTGCGGCTGAAAATGTCGCGGTAAGGTATGCCAGTATAATCCTCTATCATGTATACCGACTGGCGTTGTGGTCTTATTTTAAGTGTTGTTGATTCATTCGTTTTCATTGGCTTTGTCCTCTCTTTTTATTTTTTATATTATGTCCGTTATTAAATATTTGATAGGCTAAATTTTCCATTGTTTCATTTGTTGCTCCTTCTCATAACGCAAGTATTACACTTGCAAGTAGTTAAGTCGTTTCCCCCCCTGTCATATCTTGAGCAAAGGACTATGTTTTTATAAAGTCGTCTGATGATAAGTTCGGGGTTGTTTTTAAATTCCTCGAACGCTAAATTAAAATCGGACTCTCTTTGGTTTTTTGTGTTTTCTCTTTTTGTACTCATTAACGCAGCTTTATAACATTGTCTACAACCTGTGCTGCCTCTGTTTGTCCTGTCGTTTATAGTTGCTTGCCATTCGTGGTGACATTCTTGGCATTTCCACCAAACCCGTTTGGATGACTTGCCGGTCACGTCTTCGGGGGTTAATGGGGCGTTCTTTTCCCAGTGCCAATCTTTCGCAATTTCCGGAAATTTCTCATTCAAACAATTTTCCGAAATTACTACTTTCCCCGCGCAAGCGGGGCAGCCTGAGCCGCGCGTTCTGTTATTAATAATTGCCTCGTATACCCACTGACAATCCTTACAAGTAAACCAAACTTTTTTAGCGCTCATGGGTGTGAAATCTTGGGGGGTTTTTGGGTAGTTTTTTTCATAATGCCATTCTTTTTTAATTATTGACTTGAGTTGTGGTTTTTTATTACTGGTACTATCTGCCACCATTGCAGCGGGGGCGAAATGCTCGCCGTTAGTGCCGTTTAAACATTCTTTACACGTGCAAGGTAAATTTATTTCCAAGCCAGTTTGACCACAAGCAAAACAAACCATGTCGGTTCGGTCTAGTGTGGCGCTCTCTATTGCGCTGCGTGAACATCGCCACGTGGTATCACATTTTATACACTCTACTTTAATTAATCTTGTGGACTGTTTTTTACGCCCTGAGATGTCGATAGCTGCGTGCGGGTACTTGCCAAGTTTTTTTATAATTGCTTTTAGCTTTGGTTTTAATTCGTCGCCGATTGTGGTTGCTGTCATTTTACCAGTTAAGCCAATAGCGAGGGCGGTTTTTCTGAAGTACCCGCGATGTCCTGACTTGTTATCGTCTGAGGCGTGTATTAATTCATGTACCAATATACCTAGTACTTCAAGTGAGTCAGATTTAACAGGGCTTATAAATAACTCGCTATAACCGCCGCTCGATACTGTTGTCGAGTGACATTCGCCGACGGCTTGTCCTTTGGTTGTTGGTCGGGGCGACGTTATAGGAAATCCACACGACACCTTAACCTTGCGGGGTATCTTAACTCCGGCCTCTTTTTTAAATATAATTGCCAGTTCCTGTTTGGCCAGTTTTAAATATTCTTCTCTGTTGATTCGCTTATTCATTAGCTTTGTCCTTTCGTTATAAATGTTAAGTAATTGAATATAGTAAGACTAACATCATTGATTGACCTTTGTCAAGCGCTGTCAACTAATTATTAATAAATAATGTGATTTTTGGCTTTTTGTGGCTTGTTTTGGGGCGTTTTAGGGGTTTTAGTTTACAAAGTTACTACACATTGTAAATTGTCATAACCTGTTCATATATGCTTGCATAGACTTATAGATATGTATTATTGCTGCTTTTGGTTTTGTCATTACTTTTTTAATTCTTATATGAAACAAACTTTTTCGCCATATGCAGCCCTTACAATAAAACCTCTTGAATCTATGAGCGTATGCCGTGTGATCTTTTTTTAATTCACGTTTACAAAGGCTGCAATATATTAAAGTCTTTTCATCACAATAATAACAAGCCATTATATATCCTCTATCATATCTTCGGAATTAGTTTTAAACATCCCGCCAAACTTTCGGGGCGTGTCAATAAAAATTGAGATGTAATTAAGCGCGGTTTGCTGACTGATAATAATTCCTTTTTCAAAACAATGCGCAAGTGCATAATTAATTAAATTGGTTTTCGTGATTTGTTTTTCCTCGTGCATTATATATTTTACGGACAATAAAAACTCTTGTTTTAATTTACTGTGTAATGTATTAGAGTCTAGTACTTTGTTAGGCTCTTTTTGTCTATCTTTATTTATTATACCCTCGTTCGAGGTTCTAAACGCCTTATTACCGACGTTTTGAGGTTGTGTTAATTTTTGTCTTGAGGTGTCCTCGAATCGTTGTTTACGTGTATTGCATGAGCGGCATAATAAGGCATAATCGGAAACGCTTACAATGTTTAAACGCTCGGTGGGTAATGGCTTTTGATTATCAATATGATCGATAGAGAGCCGCGTTACTTCTGTCTTGCCACAATTTGAACAGGTCGGGTTGTTAGGGTTTTTTTGTGCCTTAATTAATACATCGTAAAGAGGGCGTTTTGCTTGTGGCGTTAAATTTACCTTGCCTGTTTTTGTTTTGGTGATAACTGGTTTTTTCCAGTAAAATACATTATTACGAAATGTAAATAAGTCCATGATGTTTTGTCCTTTCAAAAACATTCAACATTATTTTCTTTTAACTGTCAAGGCTGATTTTGTATAGCACTTCGTTATTTTTCCATCCGTGCATTACTGGCGTGAGCCAGTATTTCGACTTTAGATCGTTATGTTTTTTTGTAATGTTTTTTGAGTTTATGGCGTCACTTCCGTTAATTAGAATGTAATCAACGTCGAGTGTTTTTTGCGCGTGAGATTTATCACAGTTTATAATATTGCCGTAAAGACATTCTACATAATAATGTTCGGCTTGGTGGATTTTGTGTGGTGTCGTTGTCCACCTGTGCGCAATACGTTTAGATGGCTTTAAGATGGCTGCCACCCAATGCGCTTGACTAAAATTACTGGCAATTACATTCGAGCCGCTAACCTCTAACATTCTTAAAGTGTCTTGGGTTATTTGGTCACTATAAACCGACTGGCCTCGAAACGTATGTATGGATTCTTGAGCAAGTATTAAAATAGCAATTATTAATATTGCGTATTTCCCTCTTTGTAAAAGTGCATAAAAAAACAAATTAAAAGTATTGGTATATTCTAAGCGCCTTATTTTTGGGAATAATTTATTAATAATTAAATATGTCAAAATCGGATATGTTAAAAATGCCATAAAATAACGTGATCTATAAAAAATGTTAATTATTCTTTCATCGTTTGATAGTAAGGGAGTCATTGCGGTAACTACTATTAAAAGGATTGATATAGCTTTTAGTGATTTGGATTTTGTATTTTTAAATCCTAGTATTCCTAATGATAAGCCTATCGGGATGTTATACCAGTAGGCCGCGTCAATTGGGAATCTTGCAAAATAAATAAATTCACCACCACCATAAACAAGGTGTCCGACTTCTTCGCTAAAATAGTAGGGCAGCGCAAATAATGATATCAAACCGCCTAATATAAGGCATAACACGGATGGCGCAAACTTAAACGGCACGGAAAGCGTACCCAAAATAAACCGGTTCGATCGAAAAAGCCAGTCAATTAAATGTGCAAATGTTAGTTGTAAAATATTGGGTCTTTTCCATTTTCCATCATTAGTCCTAATTAATAAATCTTTTGGTTTCATTGGCGCGCGGTTTATGTTGTCTTGCCAATACAATACACCCAATGTAATTAAAAACACGGGTATGACGTAGAGGGCAATTGCTGCTGTGGTAAAGTTGGAAAAATATATCAGAGGCACACCAAACACAATAATCAATCCATTAGTGAATGTTTGCCGCTGTGGTATGTTGTTCCTAATTATAGCCCCAAGAATACAGAGCAAAACCGCCATACACCAAGCGGGTAAAATGCCAGTAACTAGCATTTCCGTGAGTTCCATATCAAAAGCAATAAAGGCGCTTGGGATTAATGACTGGTTTTTTGAGAGCCAAATTCTACTGAAATAATAGACAGCCAATATTGGTGCAAGTGAAAATGTGACAGAAAATAACTTATACCCTAGATCGAGTCCAAATAGATTTATAAAAGGTATTAGCGTGTAACCTGTGCCTAATGGTAGCCTTGTAAATGCCTGTAGCTGTTCGTAACCCATTCGGTCAAGAGTTGAGAGTAGATAAGCGCCGCCGTCTACCCCTAAATAATTTGAGTTAGATAATACTAAATGAGTGCGCAATAGTGCCACCCCAACAACTAACAGTATGAGGGGTAAATGGTTTTTTAGTGCTGTCATATAGAGCCGCGTTTTAGTTTGTCAAAACGTATAGCGTTTCTAAAAACTGTAACTTTTTGGTTTCCCATTCTAAACGATTGCGGTACGCGTCGTGTTTTTCCGGTCTCAATTATAGTAAACGTCTCGTTGGGCTTGCCCCGCTTTTTAATCATGCCTGTAGGGTCTTTTTTTAATGTTATGTGTTTATTAGTTTTCAAATTATAAAATACGTTTACTGTGCCTTGCCGCCATCCGACCAATTTTAAGAAACGATTATTCTTATTTAGTTGAGATATTTTTTCTTCTATTTCTTCGGGGAATTCTAATTGAGGCAATCGTCCTCTTGCTTTTGGTTTTATGTCGTCGGGTGGTTTGATGTCGTTGGTTTTTAGTTTTGTGGTTGGGGGTGCGGGTGGCTTGGGTTGGTTGGTTTTAGGCTTGGGTTGCGGTAATGGGTCGGGGGCTGTTAATGGGTCGGGGTCGTCAGTAGGGGCAAGCTCTTTAGCCTTTGCTGTAGTTGTGATTGGCGTTGGTGTTGTTGTTGGTAATGGTGCAAGTTTGAAAATCGATGACCAAATCGTTTTATCTTCGATGATTGCTTTTTCTTCGCCTGTTGGTTTGATCATTGCTTTGCCTG
>VTLG01002658.1_pt1 | contig 21775 bp, 21 predicted proteins | sample 4694571 | NCBI WGS metagenome assembly VTLG01 (sample SAMN12604809, study PRJNA352737) | marine metagenome | biome: ENVO:00000447; feature: ENVO:00000209|ENVO:00000569|ENVO:01000036; material: ENVO:00002151; isolation source: viral sequences binned using virsorter ... | reverse complement strand
GTGTATGGCTAACATGGACTGAATTTACTAGAGGGTTCTTATTCTTAATTGAAAAGAAAGAAATAGTAATGGATAGAGAGTTCTTTGGTGTAGTAATAACACCACTTGATACTCACTTAATGAGTGCAATTGTTGGTTTATATTTTGGTGGAAGTTTAGTTAAGAAATAATTTAAAAGTCATACATCCTTCTAAATTTATCCATACGTTTTTTAGTTTGCGGGCTTAGTGAATAATCTCTAGCACCTTTGTTAGCAGATTTAATAGCTTCATCCCATGCTCTGTTTAAATCTATATAGATAGCATCTTTAGGATCAACCGAACTATTCCATTTATAAAGTTCTCTTGTTAATTCATTTATTTTTTGCTGTCCTTTTAATGATAAAGCAGAATCATTCTTTTTATTTCCCATTATAATATCTCGGTATGCATTAGTTAATTGGGCATTCATTGCTCGTTGTTTTTTCTGATTTCGTGTCTCATAGAATCTAGACATATACTCAGCTTCACGAGCACGTTTAGTTCTAGCAGAACCAAATCCCATTGCTTGATAAATATTTTCCATTATAGTTGTATCGTCTCTTAATACTGTACCATAATTAGTTTCTACAAATCCTTTACCCATTGATTGTTGATATGCTTTATAACCATTACGTATAAATAATGGCGCTGATTTAAATGCAACATCTACTAATCCTCTACCTTCTCTCATTGCTGTAAAGCTTTCTTTAATAGGTGTAATAAATACTGACCCAGGTGCCCCTGCAAAATCTGCAGCGCTACCGCCGTTAGATAATCCTGTCATGGCAGCCATTGCTCTTATCTGTTGAGAGAATGGTATATTACCTAATGATAATCTTCGTTGCACATCTAAGTTAAGGTATGCTTCAATGAATCCATTTTCTACTGCGTTAACTAACTGCGCACCCATACCCATATCATATAACATTTCTCTTATCATAGTACGGAAATCAGTTTTTAAATCTGTACCTACAACAGGAACATTTTCTACCATCCATGAGGCTAGATCTTCTGCATCATCAGAACCTGGTATGCCAAACATACCACCTGTAAGTACAATCATTCCCATCATACGTAAGAATACTCTACGTCCTGCCGCACGTTGTGCTGGAGTAGAACCTTTAGCTAACATTCTATACATTAATGCAAACATTTGAGTTATATAAGTTTGGAATAAAGCAGGTACTGAACCATATTTTCTCATGATAGCAGGTCTGTTTAATTTACCATACACACCAAAGGTATCATCAACTACATGACGCGCTATTATTTGTGGGGTTACTACACCGCCATTACGATTGACTGCTTCTTGGAATAATTGATCACCTTCGAATAAAGTTTTAGCTAATTCTATAGCTTGCCCTCCTGTATTCTTATCCATTAATGTTCTCATTAAAGCAATGTAAGCTGTCAAACGAGACGTTGCTTCCACTGTATTAAACATACCACCTATTACCGCATTTTCAAACATACGGAATAATCTTCTTTGTCTTGATCCCAATGACTCTGTACCTGGAACTTGACCTGCTTCGTGCATAGCTTGTCCTTGTTTTAAATACCCAGCCATATCTTCTTTAATAAAATCTTTAACATCTGCAGGTGCTTTTGTCCAATCAATAAATGTATCACCAAACTGATTGTTTGTAAAGCTTAACATACCCGCCGCATCTTTTTGTGCTTTTAATAATTGAGCTGCAGCAGTTGCCCCTTTACGTCCTATAAGATTTCCCTTACCGCCAGGAGTTATTTCTGCCAGCATTGGTCCAGTAAACTGTACGTTAGACATGACTTGTAATATAGCTGAAGACATGTTACCTCCTAAGTACCACCAAAATCCTATCTGTCTAAAGGTAGCAAACTCTTGTTTAGGATCTTGTGTATAATCCCAAAATGTTTTAACTCCTTCTTCTAATCTAGGTCGAGGGTTAATAGAATCTCTTGCATAACTTAATACGTCATTATATTTTTGTCTAGCTTCAGGCATAAATCTATTTCTTGCTGCAGTTCTAGAAGCCATGAAAATAAATTGTTCTGCCGCTCTACCAAAGTCAGCACTATAACCACCTACTCCACCTATTTGTGAACGTGGTATCATAAACTGATCAAAGCCTACTATATCTTTATTTTCTATTACTAGTTTTTCTAATTCTTTTTGCAGTGCATTAAATGTTTTAGCATTTGACTCACTTAAGTATTGACCTATATCTAATATACCAATAGCTCCGTCTTTAACTTTTTGTCTTAACTGAGGTAAAGTTTGTTTAGATACAGGATTTACTTGTGCATTAGAGTTATTAATATATTTGTTTTGTATATCAGGAAAAGCAGCTTCTGCTTCTCGTTTACTTTCATACATTATATATTCAACACTACGCCCTTCTTCTCCTTCTTTTTTATTTGGATTGACAACACTAATATAATACTCACCAAATCTCATCAATGGTATATAAGTACCTGTTGCCATACGTTCATACTTTTCTAAAGTTTGTGATAATCTACTAAAGCCTGTTGCTTTTTCTAAATCCATTGCAGTCCCATCTTTATTAAAACCTGCCATTGATCTTAATCTTTCCACTTCTTTTTGCGTCATGTCAGGACGTCGGCTAGTTAATGGGCCAATTGTTTCTAATCTATTTGCTTGATTTAATAATTCATCTATAATAAGTTGTAAGTCTGCTTTAGTTATAGATTCAAAACCAAAGTCTAATACATCTTGACTTAAGTTTCTAATTGACCACGGTTGTTGTGGTCCTTGAGGACTAATCTCTAAAGCATCTAGTTTATTTAAAACTGTAACTGCTTCAATTAAATCATCAGTATATGCCCCTGCTATCTCACCTTTTTTAATTTCATTTAAAGCTTTATCCATTACTTCATCATACTTTAAAAATGCATTTGCCACATCACCTTCAAGTATAACAACTTCACCTGGTTCAATGTTTATTTCTTTTGGGCCACCAGTAAAATCTTCTGGTGCTCTAAATATAATTTGTCCATTAGCATTCTTAAAGAACTTAACACCAGCTCCATTCTTTTGTTGATACCATTGAGATATAGCTTGAGCTTTTCTTAACAGTTCTGCAATTGATGGATCACTTTCAATTATTAATCTATATCCAGCCAGTTCATTTGTAAGTTGTGCTTGTAAACTTTGTGCTTTATATTGCATAGTTTGTATTAATGTAAACAATTTTGCAAATGGTAAATTATTTTTAGCCCACTCTCTCATTGTACCAAACCATCTATTAATCCAACTTAAACCTGAACCACCAAATGCTGCACCTTCTTCTGTACTTGCATCCACTCCTTGTTTAGCCGCGAATGCACGTCTATTAAGATCACGCTCTTGCTGTCTATTCATCGGCTGATACTGATCGTCTGGCATGCCCCCTTGAGTTTCTTGCCATTGTCTTGCCGCCATCATATCATTATTACTTGTATTATATGGCCCCGCATTATCTACATGTTTAAACTGATTAGGTTTAAATATAATGTAACTATCTTGAGCTGGGAATGCTTGCTCTTCTAGCATATCTAGTTTACCTTGTTCTCCAATAGGAGTTTCTCCAGGAGGTCTCATATTTCTACGTTGAGCTATAGCATCTTCACCTATATTTTCATATACTATACCATCATATCCTTGATCTTGTAATCTTTTAACTATTTGTTTATAAAAATTACTATAATCTAATTGAATAAAATCACCTAAATCTATTTCTTTAGGAGGATTCTTTCTAAGTATTGTTTCGCCTTGTGGTGGAGTTATAACATTTAATCTAATTAATTCGGCTACTACGTCTTTTGGTTTCCAATTTAATAAATCATTCATACGTAATGGATTATGTAATTGTAAAAAACCTTTGAATACATGATGTCTTTTACCAACTCCTGCTGAGTTATACATTTGAATGTAATCTATATGTCTTTGTGTTGCTGTAAAATGCATACCAAAGTCTCTAGATTTTTCCATATCAAGTTCTGTAAATGGTATACCATCTTTAGCTGTTATTGTAGTGTGCATAACAACTAAGGGGGCACCATTCTTTGTAGTGACTACACTTTCCCTGCCTCCGTTGTTAAACCAATTGAAAAATTCTTTAGTGTTCATCTTCTTATCTTGACCACTTGCAAAGAAGAACGAACGTTTATATGGTATTAAATTGTATCCTTCTAATGCTGATGTCCCACTAAAGTTTCTATCTCTACTTATTATTTTAGCTCCGTTAACTCCGCCATCATATACTACATTAGTTCGTTGTAATGATTTAAATCTTTCTCCTACTAGACCTAAATCAACTGCGTTAAATATTGCTTCAGGTTTATTAAATCTATTTGCTGTTAATGCATTACCTAATGCAATTAAATACTGTCTAAGTTTTTCAAATGCTCTAGCTATTGGTCCTTTAGTTAAAAACCTTCCTGTCATGTAATCAGCAAATGCTTCTGATATTGCTTCTTCTACTAACAAGTCTTCATAACTTATATTTTGTTGTTTAATAAGTTCTTGTACTGATTTATCATTAGCAGAATATCTTTCTCTAATGTTATATTTATCTATCCAATTATCTAAAGCAGCTTTCTTTAATGCAGCAAACTCATGTTGTTTAAAGAATCCCTCTGTACTTAATACATGCATAACTTCATGATATAATAAAAAGTTAACTCTATCTATATCAGTTATATCGTCAGCTACTGCCCCTGTCAAAGAAGATATACCATTGTTTCTTCTAATCATTTGAGGTATGCCATTTAATGATACAGTAATTGCACGACTACCAGGTATGTAACCTGCCGCCATCTCATTCCCTTCTTTGTCATATAAGTATGGAACAAGATCTACTTTAATATCTAGACCTAGTTTATTTATATTTTCTCTAAGTGCTTGTAGTACTGCTACTGAATTGCGGGCGAAGTTTTCTGTTAGTCTTGGTTGACCTGTGCCTTGTTTAGCTTCCATCCAAGCTTCACCTACTGCAGATGGTTGTGTATTTAATGTATATCTATTATCAATCTCTTGTAATTTTTTAAGAGTGTTCACCCCCTTGAAAGAGTTCCATCCTTCATTAGTTAATATGGGTTCTACATTAAATGTAGCTAGTAACTTATTTAAGTTATCTCTTTTTATTTTTATATTGTTTAAGTGTGCTCTATAATTTTCTATAAGTATATTATCTGTTTCTGTTTTAACATCTTTATTTTCTAATCTAGTTAATTTAATTTCTACAGCAACTCTAGCATTTTCACTGTAACTACCTACAACACCACTTGATGAACTAATAACATATGATTCATTTAATACTGCTTCCAGTTGAGCTTCTGCTCTTCTAGCTTTATCAGTTGCCCCTATAGATTTGTATCTAGCAACGTCACTTTTTAATTGATTGATTAAACTTTTTTCTAATCCTCTTCTAAACTTAGCAGACTTAACTGTATCTAATTCATTTACTAAAACTAATATAGCATTTAATCTTTCAGCTACTTTCATTTCATATAAACCATCACCTAGTAAAGATGTTCTAAATTCTTGTATAGTTGCTGGTCCTATTCTATCTATAGCAGGTACTTGATTTACAGGTACTTCAGTTTTCTTTTGTTGTTTTGTTTTTGTAGTATCTCCAAAATATTCTTGCCATGTTTTATCTTGGAAAGTAATTTTTTTCTTTATTATATCTCTAATGTTATTACGTCCATTAGTTCTACTACCTACCCCACTTATGTAATGTTCATCTTTTAATAAGCTGTTTACAAATCGCTGGCCTTCAGGACTATCATAACCTAATTCATTTAAATCATTTCTTTCTTGTTCAGTAATTTGATTTTGATTATAGTTAAGTGCACCATTTCTAGCACGTCTAAGTCTTTCTTGTTTCCAACCTCTAGTATTTAACTGCGCTTTTAATTGGTTGTCATCATCAAAGTATGGTAAGTATTCTTTGTATTGTCCAGGTATTTGATATGAAATATTATCTTCAACTACTTGATCCCAATCTAATTCTGTACCTGTATCAATATCATAAAATAAAGATTCATCACCTTCGCTATTACGCATGTCAGGACGTTTAGTATTCCATGCATCATATTTATTTTTTAAGTCTGTGTAATTTTTTGTAGTTTGTTTAATGTTATTAAGTTGTTCTTGTACCCAACTTTTTTTAGATTCATTATCAACACCTAGTTCTTGTTTAGTTGTATTGTATCCACGTTTACGTATAATATCTAAGTTAGCTTGATATTCTTTATCTACATTGTCTTGGTTAGTGTTAACGTTTTCTGTTTGCTCTTCATTAAAAATAAAATTATTACCTACATTTGTATCAGTTGCTTGTTCTTTAACACTTATTATATTATTAGCACCTTCAACTGGTACAAACATTTCTGTTTTATTATCTGTTGCTATTAAAGTTACATATTTTTTACCATCAAAGTCTGCTAATCCTCCAACTATATAATCACGAACTGCATTGTCTGTTGCTTCAGGTTGATTATAGTTATCACTATTAGTTGCATCTGTACTTTCTGTTTCTACTTGTGCCCCTATATAAGTAACTAAATCTCCAATATTAAAATCTAAATCAAATCCTTTTATATCACCAGTAATCTTAGGCAGTTTAATATTTTGCCCGCCACCTTTAATTGTAATGTCCATTGACGGACCAACTCTCATTGCTTGTATCGTACCACCTACTGCACCAAACGGACCACCACCAGCAAATCCTGCCGCCGCTCCTTCACCTACTTGTTTCCAGAAATCTTTACTAGCATATAGTTCTGATAATGATCTGCCCCCTTCTACTGCTTTACCTGTTTCAGTAATAGCGCCTTGTAAGCCCTCTGCTACAAACTCCCCTGATTGAGAAGTTAATACACCTTGACCAAATTTTTTTGCTCTATCTGCTTTAGTAGCTTTATTAATTTTTTTATCTATCTCAATTGGTTTACCAGCTTTATAATCTCTAGCTCTTTGTTTAATTGATTTTTTAACGGCATCACTACCACCATACCTAGTCATAGTTCTAAGTAACATAGCACCCGCACCAAAAGCACTTTCTGCAAATGCATATGGTACACCAGCAGCTAATGCAATAGCTGCATTAGGATCATCTGTTTCTTCTAATTGATTGACATATGTATCACCAGCACCAAAACCATAACCTGCTGCAAATAAACCTAAACCTGATGGAGAGATTGGCAATGTCGCTGCCCCTACTTTACCTAATAAACTAGTTGGATTTACTAAACTTGGAATTAAACTTCTACCTGCTGCTCCTAAAAAACCGCCAGCTGCCGCTCGACCTGCAGTACCTACTGCTACAGCACCAATACCTCCTGTCAATGCACCAGCTAAAAAGAATGGCACTGAAGTTACAGCACCTTGTCCGACTGCATTACCTAACCATTCAAGGAATGCACTGAACTCTTGTTCACTTTCAAATACTTGTTCTAAAGTTTCAACACGTCTTTTAACTTCGCCACTTGCATCTTGACGCCACTTATGGGCTTGTTGATCTAATTGATATTGTTGTACTAATTTAATTGCTTCGGCTTGTTTTTCTTCTGCACCAAATGCATCATACATTGTAGCAAGTGCCCCTTGACCTATTTGTTTTAGGGTATGTACTGCAGACTTTGCTCCAGCTTGTAGTGAATTGTCGTTTAAATTATCAGGGTCTCGTAGGTTAACGGGTGTTAAACCATACATGTAGGCATAACCATTGTTAGCCATTTGCTGTTGAAATTTGTCAGATTTTAAATATGTTTGGATTTGTTCTGTTGTGTAATCGGCAGGTAACGCTAATCTAGGCGCGCCGTTTTCAAAACTTATATATTGTACATTACTCATCTTTACCTTACAATGTATTCAGGGCAAAGCCCTTAGGGTTAATTAATTATGGTGATACGCCGTCCTCAGAAGTTCCCTCTCCGTAGATAGTTTTAGCTCCTGTAGTTGTTGCTCCACCATCACCAGTAATTCTATTAGTAAGGTTAGCAATAACATCTTGGAATACTTTTATAGTAGCATCATCAAACATACCTGTGTTTCTTACAAGCAATTCATTTATTGCTGCAATACCTTCAACAGGTGCCATGATTAAGTTTTCCATTGCCATATTTTCTAGACCTTGTGCATATGCCGCCGCCCATTCTTTACTACCTTGAGCGAATGGTGGGTTAGCTATTGCCCCTTGAGCCGTTGCGTAATCTCTTGCGTTCTTTTGTGTGTTAGATAAAAATTGCATAGGATTATTAATTGATGCTGTCTCTGCTTGAGTCTTCATCATATCAAGTATAGCTTGATCTTTAACCATAGCTAAAGCTTCTTCTTCTCGTAGTTTATCTCTAACATTTTTACTTACATCAGCCATTCTGCTGCCATATACATCTTTACCATATCTAGTTTCTAACATAGTTTCTGATATACCAGATAGAATAGCATCACGTTTACCTGAGTCTTCAAACAAAGTTTGTAACCTTCCTTTAAAACTATCTCTGTACTCTGCTTCTGCCTTAGCCTCTGCTTCTTCTTTAGCTTTCTTTGCATCATTTTCATCGGTTATTCTTTTTTCTTCCGCCGCATCTTCTATCATTTTCTTAGATAAGTTATCCATTTTATCAAAATCAGCTTGGCTAGCTCCTCTGCTACCTGGTTGCTTTCGGTATTCATTACCTGAAAGAATATCTTTTTCTTTTGTAACTAAATTAAGTTTATCTTGGGCATCATAATATTCATCCTTTATTCTGTTATAATACGAAGGATGATATTGTCTTAACTGTTGACCTTCAGGAGTTTTAGCATAATATTTTTCTTCAAAAAAACTAGGACTATCTAATCCTAAACCTTTTACATATCTAAATAAATCAGTAGTATCTTGATCCCCACCTTCATAGAGTTTAATAAACTCATCTATGTTATAAGTTCTAGGTTCTAATTCCATTTTAGCCATACTATCCTCCGAAAGGTTTCCAACCTAAGTTTGCCGCAATACCTAAACCTTGTGCACCATAACCTAATGCTTGTTGGAAAAAGCTAGGTCGTTGTACCATAGTACTTTCCATTCTTGCATCTGCATTTGGATCGTTTGACATTATACCACTTAAGAAATTAAGTTGTGTCTTAGGATAATTTCTTTGTTCTAAGAAATCTCCGTAAGCTATATCAAGTGCTTTTTGATTTTCATCTTTAGTTAATTGACCTATACCTAATTGATTTTGTACATCAGCAAAACCTAAATTCTGTTGTTGTTGCGCCAGTGTACCTTGTCCGATTGCCCCCTTGAGACCTTGCTCTTGTGCAAACTTAGCTAAGTCTGCTCCTTGAGTATATGCTTCTGCTTGCGCCTTAGCATAAATATCACCAATACCTGATGTTAAATTCTTTTGTCGTTCAGCTTCTTGTATAGCAAATCGTGTACTATCTAGTCCACCTGACTGTGCTGCAGTTGCAGCTATTTTTTGTTGTTCTATTGCAGATTGATCTCTCATTTTTTGAGCTGCTATGTCTGCCACACCTGTCATATATGGATTCATATATCCAGATATTTGCGCTTGAGTTGGGCCACCTGTAGCTGTTTGCATTGCTGCCATTGCAGGTGCCATCTGTCCTGTACTTACACCAGCCATACCTAAACCTTGTTGCATTGCTGCTTTTTGAGCAGGTGTTAGGGTAGCTAGACGTGGATCTGTATAAGGAACATACTCTTCCGCTGCTACATCTTGTGCAGCACCAACTAGGTTAGCACCAGCTTTTTGTAAATATTCAGGAAGCTGTGAAGCATCCGTTGGTTTCATTTCTGGTGTACCAGGTTTAAATAAAAAATCAAATATTGCCATAATTAACCATATAATCCTAAGGGTTCTAGTCCCATAGCCTTTCTTCTTCTTCGTTGATATTCACTGAATGGCTCTAAACCAATTCCTTCACCCGTTGTACCTTCTGTCATATATTTATATATTTCTTCTTGAGTACGTGGAGTTGTTGTATACTGAGCTACATCTTGAGTAGGATCAGTTTTAAATCTTCTTCCTAATGGTACATCTTTTTCTACACCACCTGTACGTGGTCCTTTGTACGGCATAGTCATATCATCCGCTTCTACAATTGTTGTAGTTTCTTCTTCTTCCATACTTGCAGGTCTACTAAAACCACCCCTACTAATATTACCACCACGAGAATCTCTTCTTTCGTTTTCTAATAATCTTCTACCTTCTTCAATAGCTTGTGTATTAGCTTTAGTAAATTTAAGTTTACCAAATCTTTGAGCTTCTGCCATGTCTCTAAAATCTTGAGCGGTTCTTGGTTTGTTTTCACTCCAATATTTATTAGGTCTTAATCTTTTTTCTAAGTCAGAACCTTCTTCAATTTTTCCACTCATAAGAATTTCTTTCATAGAAATATCTTTTCCCGCTCCTGCTTTAGGAATTAAATCACTGTATTCTTTAGAGTATCTTTTAAAATCATCTTCCATACCTGGTCTAATGTTACCTTCTTCATCCAAATATTTATTTTGCATAATAGCTAAAAAATTATTGTCTTTAAAACTGTCTTCAGTAGGTTTAGATATCATATCCATAACAGTACCAAAAGCACCACCACTTAATAAACTATCTATAAAACTTTTTCGACTTTTCTTTTTACCCTTTTTTTTATCACTTTTATCAAAATCAAAAATACCACTTATTACACTACCTGCTTTGTCTGTTAAATTATTTATTATATTTTTAACATCAGTTCCCAGTGTTTTAACATCATTAATCAATTTATCAATTGCATCAGCATCACCCTCTTCTACTGCTTTTTCAATATCATTAATTAATTTTTTTTCTTCTTCATCTTGTTTACTAGTGGATGAAGGAAATCCTCCTGCAGGTGCTGACGTATCTGCAGCTTCTCTACCTAGAGCTTTTCTTCCTGCTATCTCAGCGTCAGTAACTACATTTGATCCTGTTCTATCTCTAAACTCTTGTCGTTTATCTTGCCCCTCTTTAGTAGATGTATCTATTGTTACACCCGCTCTATCTCCATAACTTATGTTTCTTCTATCTTGTGAGGTATCTCCTCTATCACGTGCTTCTCGAGCAGAAGATTCAGCTCCTGATGTAAAACTTGATTTACCTGTGTCAGGATCATAATCAAAAGAATCATAACTTGGTATTCCTTCTGGTCCTTCATGAGGTGTTCCTGGTGTTAATAAACCAAGAATAGCTTGTTCTTCAGGAGTAATATAAGCTAGTGTAGTTTCAGGTGCCCCCGGTCTAGTACGTAAGTTACGTGGTAACATAGGTACAATTCCACCTTCATCATCTGCAAAATTTCCTGGATATATATTACGTCTATCCGCTGCTTGTCTTTCTACACCTTCTTGCGCTATTTTCATAAACGCTGGTAATTGTTCTTGTGGAGTAGGAAGTTCATATATCCCCGCAACTCCTCTGTTTGCTTGATTTCTTAATTGTTTTGATAGCATAGCGGCAGCACCAACGGGAGCTTCATTAGGTTTTACAACCATATTTCCACCCTGTACTGGTCCTGCTAAGTTTATATCTTCGGACATTTGTCCTAACATTTCTACGCCTGTTGCCATATTTTATATATTATATCCTATTATTTCACGAAAGTAAAGGGGGCACATCATTATACTCCCCTCAATTCATCGCTGATTTCCATTATAGACGCATAAGCCCTTATAGGTTGTACATCTGCTTGCATTTTTAATACGTCTCCTGACTCTAAAACAAGTGGCCCCATATCTGTAGCATTAACTGTTGTTACTGTTGCAAAGTCACTTGTGCCGAATATTCTTATTGTATCAGTTGAACTGGCACTTGAATCTAAGAATCTAATATATAGAGTTCCTGCTCCACCAGTAGTATTAAATACAGTAAATGTTTTCACTATAGCTGAATATTTTATTAAGCTTGTACTAGTTGGACAAGTATAAACAGTTTCATCTGTTCCTGTACTTGTAACTGATACTATTTTATTTTTATATTCTATAGCCATTAGCTTAAAAACCATTCCATTGATTCTTGATCATCTTTACTTGCAATCCTTATAGGTGTTTCAGTTGTGCCTGCATCACGTAAACGTAAGATGTTTATTAATGCATCATAAGTTCTTGCACTCAATGTATCTTCAGATCTTTCTTTATAGGAAAGTTCTGGATAAACTCCTTTAGTATATAATCCCATTATCTCATTCCATCAGCTTGTGCTTGCATACGCCATGTACCTAATCGCCATCCTATATTTGTAGTATCACTATAGTATTTAGATTGGAATGATCTACCTCTTGCACGCATATTTAATTTACCTTTTGTTTCTGCTAAAGTAAATGGTCCTTTAGTTGTTTCAGTTGTATTCGGGTATAGTTTTGATTTCATTTGAAACTTTATTTCTTTTGTACCTGTACCTGTAAAAGTTGTATCAGGTATAACTTTGTTAATAAAATAAATACTATTACCTGCTTTATCACCTGTAAAGAAACCTGTTTCTATATAAGCTGTCATTGCCCCTGCTTCATCATTATATCCATACTCTTGGTTAAATACAAAACCACTAGCGTCAGTTGATATTGGGTATGTATAAATTCCTGCATCATGCCACGCTGTTCTTGACATAGAACCAACTGACCATGTATTATCAATGTAGTTATAAATAACATACTTATCAACTTCTGTTTGTCCTGCAGACGGGTAGAACCACCATATTTCATTAAACTCAATTATCTCTGCGCTAAATACTTTTTCTCTTTGTGTTTGGTTAAAGCTATCAAATACTCTGTTAAGTACAGGACATTTTAAAGTTTTAACTGCGCCATCATATGCATAGAAGTTATCAACTCCCATCCAGAATGCACCACCCTCAATCATTGCTGGTGAGTTTTTAGATATAGTACCTGAAGCTTCACCTAACTGTTGGAAAGAAAAAGTAAATGGAGGACCAGTAAACTGCATACTATACATGTCTACGTCTGTCCATAATACTAATTGACCACGAGCTTTTGCTGCGGCTTCTATGTTAGTGCCTGTGCCTAATCTTGTTGCTCCTGCAGTATTAGTTAACTGTGTATTCCAATCTTCTAAACTTTCTTGTGAACACCATCTTACTGTCATACGATCGTAAGTTGTTGATCCTTCAGGTGTAGACCCAAATACAACTATATGTCTATCTGGTGTAGATACTAATACTACTCCAACTTTAGTTGGTATAGCGGAAGATGAACCTCCGATACCTGTTACATATTGTCCAAGTGTTTCGCCTCGGTATGTTGTTGGTGCCGCAATAAAAGCGCTTGCATCAAAATAGTATAAGGTATCTTCTCCGCCACCTATACTAGCAATAATGTCTTCGCCCCATGCGTCCATTGTCCATACACGAGGTGACAATACCACACCTGATGTAGATCTGGCTGTGCCCCATGTGCTGCTCGACCAAAGACCTGTGCCAAATCCGAAACCTGTTAAACCATCTGATGGCCCGTTACTTACTAAATATCTAAGTACAACTGCTCCACCACCTACTTGTCCACCAGCTGAAGCTGTACCTGAAATACTAGCTCCTGTGCCTGACACAGCAGTTATAGTGTATTGAGTTGCACTTACATATGTAGCAAGATATTCTCCTGGTGCAATAGTTATACCATCAAAAGTTCCTGAAGCAATTGAAGATATGACAATACGAGAAGGAGGACTAGTTTGTGCTATTGTGTTACCTGCGTCGGTAACTGTAATTACAGAAGTCCCTGCTCCTCCTGTTGTAAAAGGATTAGTTAAACTAACATTAGCTGTTTTATAGGGAGTTACATCTTGGATATTACCTGAATACTCAGCATATACGTGAGTACTGGTGCCATAAAAAATCATTTTAGCACCATTCTTATCTCTATGTGGTAGTACATTTCTTGGTACTCCCATCATGGCGCTTGAACTTGCGTCTCGTTTATACCAACCACCGATCTTTTCTGCTTGATCGTACTTAAACCTTACCTTGTCTGCGTCGGTAAATCTAAGCCCTGCCTGGTAATCTGTTATCTCAGTTACTACTCCTGCAGGGGCTGTTAAGTCTACTAATGGCATGTGCCCCCTTCACGTTTGTTTATGGTTTACTCCACACAGCGTGTGTTAATTCTCCATTACTGTCTCTTACTAAAAGAGATTCATGATCTTCTTTAGTAGTATAATTAGTTGGTATGTCTCTAAGATTTTTTCTATAATCTTTCATAGAATCAGTCATTGTAAAATCAGCTAAAGCATACTTGTCACTTTCTTTAAGTGCTTCGTCTCTAATGTTTCTAATTTTTTCTAAATTTCCTGAAATGTATTCATCATCATGAGCTTTTTGTTCAGCTGCAGTCATGTCTTTTTCTTCTATGATATTATTATCTTTATCTTTAAATATTATTTTTGTCATAATTGTCTCTATTAAGGATTAGTTATTCCGTAAGTTGTTACTACACATGAGCCACTAAAGTTATTTTGATTGTACCAATAAAAACCAGTATGTAAGTTTGCAGAGTTCATCCAACCACCTACGTGAGCAGTTGCTCCATAAGAGTTTTCATAACGATAAGAAATTTCACCTGCAAATGATGGTTTATAAGAAGTACTACGAGCATTAAATACATACATAAATCCACCAGCTCCTGTTACTCCATCATATAAACCCTCAGCTATAGAAGCATTAGCATTAACCCAATGTCTTGCATAAGCTGTTCCACTAGAAGCTCCTTGATAACCAAATACACTGCCACCACTTACATTGTCGGCAGTTGTGCCATCTGATTTATAAAGTTTAAATCTAAAATAACTTCCTGCTGTATCAGTTCCAACATTATCAAATGTTACAAAATAATGTTTGTAATCAGAAGTAAATATATTTGAATTAGCAACAGCCGCTCCAGTTAAAGTTACTGTTGAAAGTTTTGTAAATATTCCTGCGTTATCTACGGCACTTGCTAAAGTTGTAGTACCTGTAAATTTTAAGAATTGATCTGTAGTACCAGAAGCAATACCAATTCCACCATTAGGAACAGGTAACGTACCTGTAACCTTATTTGTAAGATCTATTGATCCTGAAAGTCCTGAATTTTTTACCGTTGTTAATGCCATATTATACTCCTATTAACTTGTAACCATACCACATTGTTTTTTCACTAGGGCTTGAACTTGAACCAAAATAAGCATTGCCAGAAGCTACATTTAAGTATCCATACAGTTCAACATAGTCTGAACTTCCATTCATATCCACAATAGTGCTAAAAATTTGAGGCCAACCTCTACCGTTATCGCCAGGAATAGTTTCTACCATAGGTGTAACACCAGAACCATTTTTATAAATTCTAGCACCTCCATCTGTATAACCATTAGCAATATTACCTACTGTATATACTTGACCATGTATTAAGTATTTTCCTGCTGTAGTTGGTGTAAATCTGTAATTAGAAGTATCATAACAACCATCAGTATCTATTATTTCTGTACTGGCTGAAACTTTAGTCCAAGTATTATCAGTTATTGTTTGGTCAGCTACTATACTGGCCATAAAAGCAGGTGTCATAGAGCCACCAAATCCAGTCGCTGTTCCACTATTTGTAACAGTAACGCCTGACGGAAATGTAATCGTATCTCCTGAACTACCAATCTCTAAAGCTGTTCCGCTCTGTGGATCTATTTTATCTACTAATATTTCACTTGCCATTAATTAATTCCTTTTAAAATTGTTATCATGCTGCTACTTTAAATCCTAAAAAATATGTTCTGTTATTACCTGACTCTCCTGCAAATCTTGTATTTGATCCTGAAACATTATCTACAAAACCTTTACAAGTAATTTCATCACCTGCTGAACAAGTAATTAATGCTGATGCTGTTCCAGTCATTATATCACATCTTGCTGTGTCAACGGCTACAGTTCCTCTAGCGATTTCATCAGTTCCTTTAAATATATAAACAGCAACTTGAATTAAACCTCCAGCTCCTCCACCATCTCCTTCACCATAAACTGCAAAATAATACTTTCCACCTTCGCCAGACGGAATAGTATATTTTCCATTTGAGGTGTCATATCCACTTCCACTATCAAGTCCTTCTTCATCAAAAACTAATACTGTAGCAGTTGCATCAGATACATTTTGGTTAGCAGATAATCTAGCAAGAAAATATGGAGTATTACTTTCTCCAAATCCTGTTGCGGTACCAGCGTTAGCGATCGTTACACCAGATGGTATACTAATAGTATCACCTGACGTACCAAGCGTTAGCGTGGTAGCTGTCTTTGGATCTACTTGATCTACAAATAATTTACTCATTTAACTCCTTTAAGACTTAGGGTTTGCATCTTTGATCCCTTGAATACGTGCTTTCCACGCGTCGATATCTTTAAATATCTCATCAAGTTGATCGCCAATATCACCATAAGCCGCTTTTCTTGTGCTTCGTACAAGATTGTTTGACTCTTCAGTATCGCCAGCCGAATCATGTCCTGCTAGATCGGAGTCAGATGGCTGTGCCAATCCTGAAACGCTCCAGCTTGATATGAACGGGCCTTTGCCGTCTGAATTGTCAACTAATTCTACGTTGCCCCCTGGACCGAAATCAGCAGTTTTGCCGTTCGCTTCACAGTAAAGCTTAACTTTAGTTGATAGACTTGCCATATAGACCTCCTTTTAAAATTGTTATCATTATACTCATATTAATTTAAATCCTTGAAATGATTGATAAAGAACATCATAATTTTGTGCTCCACCTCCATCAGATACATGACGAGAATAAACTTCTACATAATCACTAGCTGATAAATCTAATATAAACACTCCACTAACTCCAACATCTTGTGTAAGAGCATCATTTACAGATACAGCAGATACAAGAACAGATTGTTCTTCCCTACTTCCATTTTTATATAAACCAGCTTGTATCCAGTTTCCTTGTGCAGAAGAAGCTGTTACATCCATTCTGCAAGTGTAGTGAAATAAATATTTACCTGCGGCTGAAGCAACAAATTTACTATTAGTAGCATCATAATCTCCACCTACATCAAATACTTCAGTTGCAAATAATATTTTAGTCCATGAAGCATAAGCTACACTTTGTGTACTTGACAATTTTGCAGCAAAAACAGGAGAATTTGCTACAGCAGCTCCACCACTTTGCAGAGTTCCTGCTACGTTAAAAGTTGCACCTGATGGCACAGTAATTGTATCACCTGATGTTCCTATTTCTAATGCAGTACCTGTTGCTGGGTCTACTTTATTTACATTTAATAAACTCATATTATACTATTACCAATGTTGATCCCGAAGGAATTGTTGTTGTGCCAGTAAAACTTACAGGTCCCGCAAGAACTGCGTTCCTACTAGAAGCCATTGTAAAACTACTATAACTTGTGTTATTTTCTACATAAAATGTAGCAGCTAATTTTCCTGAGGTAATGGTTCCATCCGAAGGCGTTCCTACGTCCACGTTTTCACCCATTGCTACAATAAAATCTATATCCGTACTTGCAACACTCACCCCACCGAAGTCAATAGTTGCCCCCGATATTGTATATGCTGTTCCTGGAGCTTGTATAACTCCTGATATTGACACAATTAAATTTTGTGCCGCACTCGGATAATAATTAACTGATGATGATTGAAGGGTATAAGATGTCGCAGGTGAACTTCCGCTCACTGAGATTATCTTTCTATCCCCAATATCTAAATTTCTTCCTATGTATGGCATTAATCTGCCTCCTGTATTGTATTACCATCTGCTACCCATTTTTGAATATCTTGGTAGTGTCTATTTTGTTCATCGTGTGGTGCTTGAATAATTTCACTACTAGAATAAGTTATGATGTAAGTATTACTCCAAACTCCATTATCGTTATTGTGTTTTTTTACTGTGCTTATCATTTATAACTCCGCATCTGTTGCCATTTTTGCAAAAAAGTACCCACTATCACTACTTAACGATTGTGCTTTTTGTGCCAACAATCCATATTGACTTAAATTATTTGCACTACTAATTACTGTGCTGTTAAATCTATTATTATTGGCTAATATACTTGAATAACCAGAAACATAAGATGGAGTTGCTCTATGTTCTACTGCAAAAGTAGTAGCACCACCATAGCCACCACCAGTTGTATCACTATAATAACCCATTGTAGAATATTGAAAATATCTTTGACACCTAGATAAATTATCTCCATAACTTTCATGTTGGAAAGGTGGTAAAGTAGAAGAAGTATATTCACCTACTTCTAATTGAACGCCTGTAATCGCCCAATCATTTGCTGTATTGCTTGATAAAGCAGGAGTTCCACCTGCTGCAAAATCAGCATTAGAATAAGACTCCCATGCTGTTGGAACTGAACCACTTGTATAATCGCTACCAGCCGCCAACATAAAATAAATTCCTAAACCCCAACCAGTATCATTGTTAAAACCATTAGAAGTATCTGCTGCAAAATTTAAAACTTTATATTCCCATGTGTCAGCAGAACTAATAGTATAAGTTGCTCCACATACTCTATTAGGAGAAGAATCAGCATTATATAAATTAACTTGTGCAGCTCCAGTGTAAGAAGATTTAACCCAAAAAGCTAAAGTAAATTTTTGTGCATTAGATGTTCCAGATTTAAATAAAGAACAATCTTGTGCTTCCATTTTATATTGTAATTCTAATCTTTCTCCAGCTGCAGGTGCAGTTGCAGTTGTGCAATCTGCTCTCCAAGCAGTTTTAAATCCATTATTAAATGCTTCTCCTGAAGTTAATGCTTCTTGAATAATTGTAAGTTGAGCTCCTGATACTGTTCCATTTAATTTAAACCTATCACAAGTTTTATAACCCTCTGTTGTTACTCCTGTTTCTGAGGTTGACCTTTGAGCCACAGCCATATCGCCATTTATTACTAATGCTTGAGCATTAGGTCTAGCTGGAATACCTGATGTCTTTGCAGCTGTAACCGCGTTGTCTGTTATACTTGCCGTTACTATTTTACTTGTTGCCATTATTTAAATTTCTCTATTAATTCTTTGTCAGCATTTAATTTATTTTGCCAATTTGTTTTAAGTTCATCAGTCCAATGTTCAGTTGCTAATGCTTTAATATCATCAGATTCACTTGAAACATCTTGATGTGGACAAAGAACTCGTCTATGTCTTCCCTCTGCTGTATCTTCAGCAATATGAATAATTTTATATTCACTTATAACTTTTAAATGTATCATTATGCCACCCTATATGTTGCGTTAATATCGTAACTAGCACCATTTCCAAAAGCAGGAGCTAGGATAATCACTGTCGTTACATTTCTTGACATAATAGCAGGATAATTAGCACCCGCAATTTGTGTTTCTCTGCACCAATTAAGTGTATGAACAAGTCCAGTAGTAGCCGAAGAAAAAGGAAAATTATAAACTTCAATATTTCCAGAAGCACTACCAGCTGTTGTTATATTTACTTGAGCTTGAGCATGTACTATATTTCCAACTTTAGTATAATAACCAGTCATAGTTCCTTTAGTAGTAAAACTACTACTTGTTGGATCTGCATCTGGTGTCCATGTTCCAAACTCATAATCATCTAATAAATTTGCTGCTGTTGCAGAATTAACTCCTAAATAAATTCCATAAGAAGCGTTACTTGGTAACAAATTTCCAGAACTCTCTGACCAATTAGAAAGGCGTTTAATATAAGAATAGTCTACTCTTTTAAGTGCGCCTGCGTCACTTACCAAAAGCTCGTCTGTGTCTGCTGGCTCGGCTCCGAGTGCAGTTTGACCTGTAATTGCGTTAGCTGATAACTCATCAGCTCCAACTGACCCTTGTCCTGGAACTACAGTTTGAACTGCCTTGCCCAAGAAAACACAATACATTGTGTCTGTGCCAGATGTTGCTGCTGAAAGTGTTAAAGTTGTACCCGAAGCTGTGTATGCTTTACCAGATCCAGGCTGTTGAACTACATTATTGATTACTAATCGTATATCATTTTCATTTGTTACAGCGTGATCTAGTGTATAAGTTGTAGTAGCACTTGTTGTAAAATGCTGTGCTGCAAAACTAGTATAATTTAAAGCTGGTGTATTTCCTACGTAACCCAAAATAAACTCCTATGTACTTATTGCATCGACTGCTGAAACCCATGCATCCACTGATGAAGCTGTATCAGATTTAATGTAAAGTCGGTCACCCGATTCTACTACTACCTTAGCCCCTCCGTCTAATACTTGTAATGCCCCGCCGCTAGGAATGGGAGCCGTTTTTACTAAATAGTAATTCGTACCTCCATTTGCTATATAAACATCTACATTAATTGTAGTTGTTAATATGTTAGCCAGCGATATGCCTACAATTGTATCATAACTATCGAAGTTAGATCCATTAGGAATATCTGTAGCAGAAGTTCCTATTGCTGATTCTTTATATCTGCGAAAATTCTGTGCCAATCTATCCTCCTATATTATAAAGCAACGGCCATTGCAATGCTAAAGCCTGCTGTTGCTGAAGTTGATGGGTCAACCCCATTAACTGTGTTAACTTGTAAATCATTTATGGCATTATAGATCTCATCAGACCCATCTACATAAATAATAGCATCTCTACCTGCATTAACAGTATACGTTGCTGCACCTGTTCCTGCTGTACAAATTATATTACTAGCATCCCCAGTATTATTTAAAACATAATACCACATTAACTTGTTTGGAAATGTAACTGTAGTTGTGCCCCCTGGACTTCCTGTAAAATTTAAAATCTTACAACGTCCGTCTTCTTGTGAATAAGAAGTAGGATCATTTGTAAAAGTTAAAGTCTTAGATGTTCCAGTTAAGGCTACGCCGATATAGGCGTTAACCATATCGTCGATACGTTTTAAGTTATCATTTGTTTGATCACCCCAGGTGTTATCATTTTCACCTGTAGTCATCAACCTCAACTCGGCGTTAGACCATGTTGATGCCATTGTTTACTCCTTTATGCTATACGTATTATAGCGTTACTTGAATCTGCAGTTGGCCATTGTATTTCAAATGTACCTCCTGAAACTGAATAATCTGCTCCAAAATCAATTACTGCTACTGCAGAATTACTATCACTTGTATTGTATATTAAACAACCACGTGTAGTAAATGTTGCTGAAGTCCATGATGCGTTAGCACTAAAATCGGTAAAAGCAGTTGTACTTGTAGATGTTGGATTAACATTTGTTAGTGCAAATCCACCAGTTGTATAACCACTACCGTTTGGTAGTTCATCAGAGTTTCCTGTCATGTCTGAGTAGTTAGTTGTTGCGGCACCGTAAGTACCTGTGATACTTGCGTTAGCTTTAAACAATGCTACTTTAAATGCATCTGCTCCGTTATTGAAATCATGATCCCCTTCGAGTAATTCGACTTTGAAACTAGTACATAATGCTGATGTTAAGCCTGCCATTATCTATCTCCTTCTATTCTTCCTAGTGTTCTAAGTTCACCTTTATATAGTTCGGTGTTCCTCATTCTTACTTGTTCTTCTACCCCCAAAGTTTGAACAGCTCGTTCATACAACTGTTGATAGTTGGTTAATTGTTGCGGATCTTTCATAAATGTAGCTGCCTCTATAAGACAAGCATTTAATAAAACATCCTGACATCTATCACCAAGATACGTATTTGCCGTACTTGCTGATAAACCTGGTACTCTATAAGTATACCCTATTTCGCACGTAGTGTCAAGACTTGGAGTGGGTGCAAATATAATATTTGTATACCTATTGCTAGTTGTATATTGTGTTCCTGG
>VTLG01013189.1_pt1 | contig 21779 bp, 34 predicted proteins | sample 4694571 | NCBI WGS metagenome assembly VTLG01 (sample SAMN12604809, study PRJNA352737) | marine metagenome | biome: ENVO:00000447; feature: ENVO:00000209|ENVO:00000569|ENVO:01000036; material: ENVO:00002151; isolation source: viral sequences binned using virsorter ... | reverse complement strand
CACAGGGTAATGGATTATACGGAACTGCTCACAACCAATGCTGAAGATATGACCACTATAAGCGAGGATTTGTCTGCTACCTATGTATCGGGCTATAAAGTTGCTAAAACATCCTTAAAACAGCCAAATTTAAACAATCAGCACACTTCTAATCAAAATGGAGAGTTATATTTAGAAGGTGGCACATTATATGATGGATATTTCCATATTCACTTGGCTGATAATGCTGCTATGACAGGCAGGGAGCATACTGAAGATTCGCAGGATTTATATTATGTTGATGGAAAGCCAACCAGAAATCCAAGTTTAGTTCCCTATGCTACTATTAAATACAATAGAAAACAGAAATTAAAAAAGAGAAAACAAAAAGCTTTGAGAAATAGGAGAAGAAGATAATGGCTTATCAAAATGTAGGCATACCAAGATTTTATGTATCAATACTACAATGGTTGAAATCATTAGGGATGGCTTCTTATGATGGTGGTGATGATTGGACACCTTCAAGTGATGCTTCATCTCTGTTAGATATAAATCCATCCTCAACAATAACTTTTACAGCAGGAAATAACAATACAGGAAATGGTGACAATATAAGCTATGGGACAAATATACCACTTGGAACTATTATGCCAACAAAAAAGAATTTTTTTATGGCTCTTGGACATAACTTTAATTCTGCCACAGTTCCAGGTTTAGTTGTGCGAGATAATGGTGGAACGGAGGTGTGTAAAGAAGAGGTAGTTAATAATATTGATGGGAATGTGTATAATGGTTTTACGATTATGAAGGGTGATGATGCTACTGATATAGACGATAATTATTTAATTTTCAGCCTTTATGGTGCAAGTAATGCGTATGCATCCGATATTAGAATAGGTTCATTATTATATGGCACATACTTCGATATGCCACATTCTCCTGATTTATCCCTTACCATGACAAGAGAATACGGAGGCATCAAAACCATACAAACAAAGGGTGGGGCATCGCTTTCAAATGATTTTGGTTCAAAGCCACCAATGTGGGGAGATGCTGGGGCGTGGGAATTATGGCATCCTGATACTGGAGTCGCTAATCAAACACTTTCTCGTAGTGGTAGAAGGGTATGGGATTTGAGTTTTAGTTATTTAGATAATCATAATTTGTGGGGTTCTAATCAATCATTGTCTTTATCAAGGTTTGATACAGATGATGGAATTACAGACAACGATGATACAGGCGAACAGGGAACGACAGGAAATTATAGTTTCAATCTTTTAACTGATGATAATTTCTATTCGCAGGTTATCCACAAGACTAATGGTTTGCAATTACCCTTTATTTTTCAGCCCGATAATACTGATGCTAATATTCAAAACTTCGCAATTTGTAAATTTGATAGTGGCTTTAAATTCGAGCAGGTAAGTATGAATACCTATAATTGTAAGATTCGCATAAAAGAAATATGGTAAAAGACCTTCCACAATAGCCTACCTCAATTGCTCTCCTAGACAACAGACGGCTACATGATGGACAAAAAAAAGCCCCTAATTAAAGGGGCTTTTTTGATATATGATTTATTTATTCCATTAGGTTCTCCTTTTTATTCTTTTACGGGCATTTTTAGATTCTTTCTCAATGAACCTATCTTCTACTATAACTATTGCATCTGCTATATTCCTTCTAAGATATAAAGCTATCTCATCGCCATCAAATCCCTCTTCTAAGAGATCTTCTGTTATCTCGATGATAGTCTTATTAAGATCCATTATTTGGCCGCTATTGACCAAACCATCCATTCGTTCTTTTATTGTCATAGTCATTACGTGTGTCTCCTTTTTTTTTGTTTTATTGTCCGGGTTAACTAGGGATAAAGAATCTATTCGAGATAGTTGAGTAGCTGGGTTAGACCGTCAAGTGCCCTCGTCACTCTCTATCCACTAGTTAACAACCCATTGAGGATAGAGCGGGAATCGAACCCGCTCTATAACCATTTATCCTTGCTTTTAGTTAGAGCTTATAGGTGCAATTTGTTCATTTACTAAACTAACTGCTTCTTTGTAAGCTGCAACTTTCATCTTATTACCTTGACCAAACTGTGTACGATGTACCCATTGGCCATGGTCAGCATACTTCTGATGGTCTACATACTCAGTAACTGCATTATATGCATCCCATAATGAACAACCGTCATTACCCATACCATTCTCATAATTCCACATTAAAGAATTAAAGACTTTCTGGTTATTATCTGGTCGTTTGCGTCCACTCATTGTCAATTCAACATGTTCACCTCTGCGATCTTTCAGCTTTGGTGCAATAGATTCAAAGTATTTAACAATGTCAAATTTCTTTAATTCTACCATTTTATTCATGTGTTCAAACGCTTTATCAAACTCACCTTCAGCATTTTTAAGAGCTCCTACTACCTCATCCATCTTATTTGCCATATTAGTAGTATGACGTATTGAGATACTATCACTCTTACGTAGTGCTATATTCATTGTATTATTGCAAACCACTCTGATTGGAGTAGGTTTGATAATGACCGGTGTTGAACCATCATGTGAATTAACAAGAAGCATATACTTATCTACTTCATCATTACCAACAGTTGCTTTTCCATTTTTAGCAAGAACCCAGATACGACTTCCTTCGTGGATTGCTCCAGCGGTTTCATAATCGTAACCAAACTCTTTAAGCGCTTCATCAAATGGTCTAAATGCATCTTTGTTTTGAAGTATTTCATATCGATTACCAACATTACCTAAGATATGAATTGTACCATCTTCATTTAATCTCCATGTACAATAATGACCTGTTTTAACTTTTATGTCACCACCTAATCTATTTAAAGTGGTTTCATTTTTATGAACTTCCCAATCTAAACCAGCAGCTACAAGTGCTTCTTCTGAAGTAATTCCAGGTTGTACTTGAGTTCCTAATCTATGCCATGGTAATTCACCTACATACATCATTGTATCATTCATTAGCTCGTGTGCCATTTTTGTTTCTCCTTTTATTATTTAATTATGAAAGGAACTAAGGGTGAGTTTCCCCACCCTCATTCCAGCGATGACTATTTGCCGTCGAACTCTCGACTAGCATTTCGGATTAACTTATCCATAACTTTTGTCTTCCATTTGGAAAACGCTAGATCTGAATGGTTAGTCGTCATACCGACATGAGAAGCAATATCATAAGGAGTAATGAATCTTTCTGAAAGATCATCCTCAATATATTCTTCTTCCCATGGCTGTCGATAGGGTTTACACTTACCAATGCGATTAAGTATATAAAATCTAGTATATACTTGAATAACATTCTTTGCAGTGATATGCCCCATGCATATCTGGCCTAGATTCCATATAAGAAACTCTGTCATTGGGTTTGATCTGACGTAAGAATCATGTTCCACATCCCACCAAACTTTATTGTTACCAGATTTATCTAGAACCTCGGTCTTTCCATATTCCCAGTTTTTTATCCAACTATCCTTATATTTTTCAATATAGGATTTAGGAACTGGTATGATTTGCACTCTGTTCAAGCATTCTTTAACGCTCCAGTTTATTGCCATCGTGTGTCTCCTTTCTTTATTAGGGCGTAATTGCCCTAGAGGATAGGGTGGGAGTCGAACCCACCCGATACCATACTATCCTTTTATAGTTTCCCATTTAGAATCACGTATATCAACTCTATTATCCATTACATTAATAGTATGGAAACATTTAAATTTCTTCAATAACCATACTTTAATAAATGAATCTACGGATTTTTCATTCTCGAAACACATAATGTAATTAGAATCACTTAACCAGCCTTGATATTTAATTTTTGAACGTCCTGCAATTCCAAGTGCCCATTGGTAAAATTCCATATCAAATACAAGTGCATTATATGTTCTACGTACTGTTAGAAAACCATTATATATTCTATCATCTTTTCTCATTTTACTCTCCTTTTTTATTTTCGTGTGTTTTAAATCTTGCAGCTGGAGAAAGAGTCGAACTTTCTCTAAGACCATCCAGCCGTAAAAGGAGGAGAACCATCTCTTAAAATTTCGATTTGCCACTGAACTTCCCATGCTACCAGACGCGACCTAAATTGTGTGGGATTCTCGGATAACCTTTAAAAGCGTTAAACCCAGGTTTTTATTCCTGATGCCCTAAAAAAATTGAATTTTAAGTTCTTTCATCGAGCCGCGCTTTCAGGCCGTGGCGGCTTATTCACCATCGATAAAATCTAATTTCAAAAAGCAATGTAATCATTATCTAACTACACAAGTAACTTATAAAAGATAATCAATATAATAATACACTTTTTTGATGTAAATAGATAGAGAATAGTATTTTGTATCAAGGATTATATACAAAATAATTACTTTTTTATATTATAAATGATAATAAAGTATCAATATTAGAAAAAAATTAAATAATTATATTTATTATATTGATAATAGTATTAAGTTGTAGTAATGATAAGTTAAATAAAAGGAATATTATGATCGGACAAGATGTCAAAAAGAGGAGCCGTACATATCTTTTAAGAAATGTACCTATGGCAACATATAGGTTATTTCAAAGTAGATGTGCTATCGAGGGAAAGAAAATTAGACATGTATTAATAAAATTCATGGAGGAATACGGCGAAAATGTTAAATAATTTATTAGAATCAGGTATATTTGTCAATAGAGCAGATACTGCTATAAATGGTAGATGGTACTATGAGTCTGATAAAACAGGAGATCTTAGTTATTATTTCCCATCTGTTACTACTATTTTAGGTGTAATAGATAAAGGAGATGGGTTTCATAGATGGCTTGGTAACTCTTTATCTTATGATGCTGCAATGGATTATGGAAACCAAGCAGCAAAGATCGGTACAATTGTGCATGCTTTAGTCATGGAATTATTATTCGGTGAAAAAGTAGATACTAAATTAGGTTTTATAGATAGAGAGTCAAATGATGAAGTAATTAAGATAGACGATCGTGTTAATAAAAGACTAATGGGATTTATCCAGTTTATTAAAGATCATAAGCCTAATCCTCTTGCCGTAGAAATGACTCTTTATAATCCTGCAAAAGATGATGATGGGTTTATATACCCTTGGGCCGGGCAAGTTGATCAGGTATTGCAAATCGGTGGAAAGAATTGGCTTATAGATGTTAAAACAGGTAAAGAATATAAAACACACGCTCTTCAATTAACAGCTTATAGGCTTTTATGGGATAGTATGTTTCCTCAATATAAAATAGATGAAATGGCATGCTTATACCTTCCAGATGGTTGGAAAAAGACTCCTACTTATAAATTAAAGAAATATAAATATGAACCAGCTACATGGCTTAATGCATTAGATATGTGGAATTGGGTTAATAAAGATGGTAGAGGTAACGAAATGATACCTAAGTTTAGAAAAGATTATGAAACAGAATTTGAAATAACTGAAGAGTTATTCAAAGATAAACAAAAACAAAAAGGAGAAAAAAATGACACTATATAGTGTAAGAGACTCAGATGGTAATACACTTTGGTTTACATCAAAGAAGGCTGCTAAACGCCATCAAATTGATCATAATAGAGCAGATCGCAAAGCTGCTAAAGAATATAAAAAGAATAATAAAACCGATGGGGATTATACTGGCTTTCTAAAAAATGCTTGTGACGATCCAATAATTCACAAAGTTGAAAAAGGTAAAGCTAATATGGTTACTTTTCTTAATAGCCAAACAGGAGGGTAATCATGGCCTCAGTTGGAATCAAGTTCGAAGTATCTACTGAAGTAAAACCTATCACTTATGAAGTAAAACTTTCTTTTGAAAAGCCCTTAATTGGCCCTAGTAAGTTTGATGAAAATAAGCGTAGTATTTGGTATGGTATAGAAGAAAATAATGCTGGATGTAATGGTTTTAATGCCTCTGAAGATATGCATAAGATAATTACTGCATTAAAGTTTAAAAAAGGTAGTTGCTTTTATATTAAAAAATTAAAAGGCGATAATTATACCTTTTTTGCTGTGAGTACGGATGGTCAGAAATATTTTACTATCGACGATGTATCTGATAATGAAAATAGGACTGAACATGTAGACGTTGAAATGGAGTTCAAAGAAGCTGGCCCATCAGATGCTGATAAGTTAAAAGTATTATGGGAACACCATAGGAAAAACTTCTTAGACGTATGAAAAAAGTAGAAGAGCGAGTAAAGCAGATATTAGTTGAGATACCAGAAACTCGGGACAATGATATGAAGTTATATTCTTTAGTCTTAAGAAGAGTATATGGTCCGCATATTGAGACTATGTCTGCTTTAGAGCTCTTAAATGCTATGTGGAAATCAAAAATTCCCCATTTAACTAGTGTACTTAGATGTCGTCAATTACTCCAACAGCATAATAAAGCTTTAAGAGGAGAAAAATACCATGAACGACAAAACCGTTCTATTGAGGTTAAAGAAGAAATAAAAAATTGGGATAATAAGCAATCGGAAATGTTCGGATGACCTATGTCGGAGGTAAGCAGTTTTTTCATTATTCGTGTGTCTTTGACTGTTTGGTAGGTCATCCGGGCTTATTATCAAAATGAATTGGTTAATATTTATACTTGGATGTTGGGTTGGATGTATAATAGGTATGGTTATAATGGCATTATTACAAAATGAAAACTAAAGGAGAAAGAATGAAAGATTCAAGATATTATTTTTTATTAGGCTTTACAACTGCTATGCTTATAGCTACAATAATAGTCGGATGTACTCCTACGTTAGAAGCTCATACTAGAGAATGTGGAGAGCAAGAATGGAATCCTTGCTATGTTAAGATTGTTGAATGAAAATTTGTAAAGAATGCAAAATTGAAAAACCTTTTACTAAATATATAAAACAAGGAGCATATTGGCATCCTAAATGTAATGAATGTCGACGTGCTTATCAAAGAGAATATCATCAAATTAGGTTATTAAAAAAAAATATATGGAAAAAGAAGGTAAATTAAGCATTTGTTGTGAAGAAAGATTAACTCATTATGATAAAAAATGGGATGATGGCCTTTGTAGCAAATGTAAAGAACATAGTGGTGCAAAAGGTGGTAGAAATGACGAGTAGTAATCTACCAGGATATTGTGTCGAATGTTTTAAACCTCTTATAGATTTAATAATATGTGATAAATGTCAAGAACAATTATCTAATCCACCAGGGGATATAGAAAAGGAGAATGAAGATGGCTAGAAAAAGAATGATCGATCCTAAATTTTGGACTGATGATAAAGTAATAGAACTAAAACGTGATAGTAGATTATTATTTATAGGTATGTGGAATTTTAGTAATGACTTAGGATTACATATTGATAACGATAAAGTATTGAAAGCTGAAATTTATCCGGCCGATGAAGACATAACTATGCAAGAAATCAAACTTATGAAAAAAGAATTAATAGAATTCGGGCTTATAGTTATTGGTAAATGTAAGATTACAGATACAAGTCTAATAAAAATAACCAATTGGAACCTATATCAAAAGATTTCTAAGCCTCAACCATCCAAATATGATTTCGACTCAGGAATGGTTGACGAACAGTTGTCTACCAGTAGTCAACCAGTTACCAGTAATGAAATAAAATGTAATAGAATAGAAGTTAAGGAAATAGAACGAAAGGAAATAGAACGAAAGGAAAAGAGTATTGTCCCGAAGCCTAAAAAGACTTCAGGACTTAAGCCTTATGATGAAAGAGTAAAAGAGTGGTTTGGTTCTATTGATCCAGAGTTTATAGAAGAAATGAAAGAAGCATATCCTAATGTAAATATAGACCAAGAGCTTATAAATGCTAAAATGTGGCTTTTAACTAATACTCATAAAGCAAAGAAATATTTTAAACGATTTGTTAATAGTTGGATGAGTAGGCAAATGGAGCGAGGCGGTAAATTTCAACAAGGACTAACCACAAGAGATGAAGTTCTTGCTGAAAAAACAGAGCAATTAGTTCAAAAAGAAAAAAATGAAAGACTTGAAAGACAGAAAGAAGCTGAAAAAAATGCAGCATCATCAGAAGAGATTCAATCTACTATGAATGATACTTTAAAAGAATTAAAAAAGAGAAAAATAGAGAGACTTAAAAATGTTACAAATATTCAAGACCAAGAAAGTAAAAACGCCAACTAGGACCGGTAAAAATGCTGGCTTTGACTTTTATGTACCAGATTGTTTTAAAGAACAAACCTTACTTCCTATGAGAAATATAGTAATTCCATCTGGTATAAAGGTAAGACTCCCAGATAACCATGTATTAATTGGCTTTAATAAGTCTGGTATGTCTGTTAAATATGGCCTCCATGTAGGAGCATGTGTCGTAGATGAAAATTATACAGGTGAAATCCACCTTGATATACATAATACAAGTACTCAGAATTTTACTATACGACCAAATATGAAGCTTATGCAATTTGTATTATTAGAACAATATTATTATGATATAAAAGAAGTATCTAGCGAACAACAATTATATAAAGGATTTAATATTGAAGAAAGAGGTGAAAAAGGATTTGGCTCATCAGGAATTTGATAAAAAGTTTATAAAATATTATAATGAAGCAATAGCTTTAGCCAAAACAATTCAAAAGGATAAGAATGCGACTTATAATGGCAAAACAGTTTCTTATGAAGATTATTTGAAGTTTCCTAATAATTATCCATGCTTATTATATGGAAAAGCTTTAAGAATGTTATCGATTTTAAATGGAGCAGAAGTTAATTTTGAATCTCTTATAGATACTTATATAGATATGATTAATTATTCTGCCTTTTGTTATGCTACAGAGAAAATGAAAAATGAATGATATAGCTTGTTCGATGTTTAGTGGCGATAGCCTTGATGAGATTTATTTAGAATTAGCAAGTCTATTATTTCATTATGGAGAAGAAGTTTCTCCTCGAGATAAAACTACTATAGAGCTTGTTAATGTACAATTCCACTTATTAAATCCAATGCAAAGTGTAATTACTATACCAGAAAGAAAGTTAAGTTTAAAATATTTAGAAGCAGAGTTAGATTGGTATATCTCAGGCGATCGTCATATCAAGAATATTAAAGATCATGCAACTATTTGGTCAGAAATAGCTAATGATAAAGGTAAAATAAACTCTAATTATGGGGCATTTGTATTTCATGATTTAATGTATTCTGGGGATACACAATTCGAATGGTGTTTAAAACAATTAAAAAAAGATCCAGATTCTAGGCAAGCGATAATTAATTATAATAATCCAAGCCACAAATATGATGATAATAAAGACTTTGTATGTACTATAGCACAACAATTTTTAATAAGAAATGGATTTCTTCATTGTACTACAATGGCTAGATCTAATGACTTTATTTATGGACTACCTTATGATATACCATGGTTTACTTTTGTACAAGAAAAATTAGCTAAAGATTTAAAATTAAAGCTCGGGATATATACTCATTTCGTCACAAGTCTTCATGTATATAAAAAACATTTCAAATTATTAGGAGAAATCTCAAATGTATATTATAGACCAAATTAAAGATAATACTTTAAATATAGGAATTGATGGATTAGTAAATACTATTACTCAATCAAAAGACTCGCATAAAGGGGCATGGCCAAGGATTGTTCAGAGTATGCTTCAATCCCAAGGTTATAGTCATGTTCATATTTTGAATAAAGATTCGAAATGGGACGACTATGATGCCATAATAATCGATTTAGGTATGGAGTTCCAAGGTACATTCAATTTATTTGGAGGAGCATCGGATGAAGTGGCATTTAGATTAGAACAATTTTATAATTATGAAGGAATGCTTATATGCTATGATAATGAATTTCCATCAATAAACGAATTTGTTAAATCTAGATATTCTGCAGCTTCAGAAGGATTTAAAATATTAATAGATTATGATTTTAATAATAAATATGTAAGAAATATTGATTCTATATATGATTCTGATAAGATTATATTAGGCGATAGCCATTGTATATCACAATATAAGCCAGGATGGAATATAAATAGAAATGATGGACAAACCTTATATGGTTTTTTACAAAAAGATTTATCTAATTATTTATATCCAGGCAATATAGATGAATTAGTTTTATATTTTGGTAATATAGACATCCGACACCATTTATGTCGTCAAAATAATCCTTCAATGGCTACATTAGCCTTAGTCAATCAATATATAGAATATGCAGAAGATTTATTGTTAGAATATCCTATTAAACAAATTACTTTAGTACATGTTTTGCCTATAGAAAATGAATCAAGAAGAGTTCCTAAGTCTGGTTGGTATAAAGGGTCAGCATATTATGGCTCAAGAGATGATAGGCAGCTCTTAGTTGATATATTTAACAATAGAATTGACGAGGTATTACAAGAACGCCACATAGTAAATGATTATTCTATAATACGCTATAAGCATCCAAAGATATACTTAAATGAGCATAAAGAATTAAGTTTTGATGTCATGGAAAAGCCTCAATCGATACATATTAATCCTAAATTTTATCCTTGGAATTTAGATGAGAATATAGTTAATGAATTCAACCATGTTAAACAGAATCAAGAGGTATTATTTTAATGGAGAAGACCGAATATTATGATGATTTTTGCCAATATTACCACAAAGCTCAACAAATGGAAAAGAAAAGCCTTAATCAAAAATATAATTATGATATTGATGATCTTGTCCAAAATGTTCATATTTATAATGCTACTATTCGCAGGAACGCTGGTTTTTCTAATGTGCTTAATGACATCCATAATGGTAATGATGATGAAACAACTCTCTCTTTTACTACAATCGGCAAACCGCTTCCGTTTTTACCTATAGAAAAATGCAATCATGATATATATACAATGCATTACCTTCATTTAGTTCATAGAATAACAGGTTCTGGAGCTTCATTTGAAGCAGACCATGGATATAGGAATACAATCATACCTTACCTTGCTCAATTAGAGTCTATAAAAGAGATGGTTGAATATATAAAAAGCTATAAATCGCCTATATTTACAAGTAAAGGTAATCAAATACCACCATTTAATAAACCTAATAGTCCATATACTAAAGGAGGTATAGAATATCTTTGCGAGTATGCTCCTATAATATCAGAAGAATATGTAAATTATTTAGATAGGTTTGGAGGTAGAGATATAAAAGAAGCAACAGACTTTATATTGGATATTCATACTCAAAGAAATATGAAACGTTATAAATTTGTTTTAACTGCTTTCGTCATGGATACAGCAGAATATTATCCTCATTTAGTAGACCCTACAAGTCATTGTTATATAGGGTCGAATGCAATAGAAGCAATAGAATTGATGTTTATTAATACGCAAAGCACTAAAAAAGAAACCTTTTATGATGAAGTGATAGATTATTTATGTTGGGAGCATAAGAAGCCAGATGGCTTAGGTAATGATCCATGTTCGATGGAAGATGTCTTATGCGATTATATTAGATATGTAGAGAATTATATACCAAGATGGTATTTAAGAATGGCTCCACTAGGCAAGTATAATAATAATAGCTTAATCAAGAACCATGATAAATCATTAATGCCAAGATATGAAGCCCATGATGTATATGGAGAGCTTAATTTATTCAATTATTAATAAAAATATATTTTGGCTCATAATAATCATATAATAGATCATATTAATAAAGAATATAATGCACTTTATCCTAATAGAGAAGCATTCTTAAGATTAACTGATGAATTTGAATCTAAACTTGCTAAGCCGATAATAAAGAAACATGAAGGAATACACGTTATAAGAGAAGACTTGATGGGTCATGGAGGTACTAAAGTAAGAGCTGCAGAGTATTTATTTTCTACTATCAAAGAAGATACGATTGTTTATTGTATGCCTAGAGTAGGCCATGCATCGGCTGCAGTAATTAAATTAGCTATATTATATAATAAAAATGTCATTTTATTCGCCCCTGCTTGTAAAGAAATGTCAGATCATCAAGCAAATAGTGTTAGAATGTTAGAAGAAATGCCTTCTCATTTGTATGGTAAAGTGATTTGGAGGCGCATTGCAGCTATGCCTAATTTGAATAGGATGGCTATGAATTTCGCCAAAGAAAACCAATATAAGTTTTTACCTTTTGGCTTAGATCATCCATATACAATTGCAGGATTCGTAAGAGTATGCCATGATATGCTTAACAGTCAATGGATTCCATACCCAAAGACTATGTGGACAGTAGTATCTACAGGCGTACTTACAAGAGGGCTTCAAATAGGCTTTTTAGACTCTAATATGCAAGGAGTAGCAGTAGCAAGAAATATGAAATCAGGAGAATTAGGTAGGACTAAGATACAATCCGATCCTTTAGCCTTTACAGCAAGAGAGAAACAAGAGAATTTACCTCCATTTAACTCAGTAGCTACTTATGATGCTAAAGCGTGGAAGTATATACCAAAAAACCCAGATAAAACCGTTTATTTCTGGAATGTAGCAGGAGAAATTGAATTACCTAAGAATTTCGACAAAAGTAACTATAATACATATAGAGACTGGAATGATGAATCTATTTAAGTATAAATATAAAAAATACTCAAAAATATATAAATTCTTTGAATCAAATCAAGAATTATTTAATAAAACAAAGAATGGAGAGCAACCTACTAATCAGCATTTAACTAATTTAAGAGCAATACAAGATAAGTTCGATGTAAAGTTCCCTTATGGTAAATGCTTTCCTATAAGCCAGTTTATGTTTTGGTATTTAGGAGGATATGAGTCTAAATACGTATTGAAATGTATTAAAAAGATACCTATCGAAATAAACGAGTATCCATTTTATACTTCTCATTGGTTTGTACATGAGCCCATATCTAATACCATTATAGACCTCTCTAAGCGTCAATTTGACAAGATATTAGATATAGAAGCTCTTTATCAAGATGGAAGAAGAGCTAATTATGGCTTTAAATGGTTTAGAAAGATCCCAGATAAAAGATATTCTTATGTCGTACCATGCAAACAAGTTCTCAAGCTATATCATAAGTATCGCCAAGAAATCGCCATTGTAGAACACTTAGAATACTTTTATGAAAGAATGCCTTATGACTTTAATTAAGAATGCACAATCTTATATGAAAATGGCAGAGCTCTGGGCTCTCAACTCTAAAGCTAAAAGACTCAAAGTAGGTTGTCTTATTATAAAGAACTCATCAATAATCTCTGATGGCTATAATGGTACTCCTATAGGCTTTAAGAATGAATGTGAATATAAACATAAAGGTAAGCTAATTACTAGGCCAGAAGTATTACATGCAGAATCGAATGCTATCTCTAAGTTAGCACACTCTACTCAATCATCAGAAGGCGCCACCTTAATCATCACTACAGCTCCTTGCTTTGAATGCGCCAAATTAATCATACAAGCACAGATCTCTAATGTATACTATAAAGATACCTATAGATCTAATGGAGGTATTAACCTATTAAAAGAAGCTAATATAAATATATGTCAGATACAATAGAATTAAAAGAATCACAATTAGGTAAACAAGCAATTGTTTGTAGTCTTAATCGCTCTTTACGCTTTCATTGGGCTAAGAATAAAAAGATTAAGAAACAATATGAGCTAATCATACGTAACCAAATGTCTCTTAACAATATAACTAAAGCTATTGTAGGTGAAAGATTTAGCCTTCATATAGTATCCTATCGTAAAAGATTATTAGATCATGATAATCTATATGGTGCTCACAAATGGCTAATAGATGCCCTCTGTAATGAGCAATTCATATTTGATGATGATCCTAAGCATTGTACAATAAAGGTCGATCAGTATACCATTGCGAAACCATCAGTAATATCAGAGCTTACTACCGTTATTAGCCGTTATCCTAAGAAATGATTACCCTAGTTTAACTGGATAAATGGCCACCCCCTCGACATGCTACCATGATCATTGGAGTTGTTTAAGCTCTCTGGGGTTGTTAAGCAATTGGGGGCAGAACTTACTCCACTTGCTTCAATCATTATCAATACCATTCGTTGCATGGTTGACTAATGGTTGATGAATGGTATTTCATGAACATGAAGACGTCATGCTGGGTATACATCTTTTAACCTCCGCAGTCAGCATCACGGGAAAAGTTGAAATCTATAGTCAAAATGAATTAAGTTATGTTATAATCAATATGGAGTAAAATGAGCGAGATACAGGTTTATAATTGGTCAGATACTCAGAAGATAGCAATTGATGTGGTTGCATATACTCCTGGTATTACTGATCGTAGTGTTGCAGAGCAAGTCCAGGTAAGTGCTCAAACAATTTCGGCATGGAGATCTAATCCGGCATTTGTGGACGCATGTTATAATAGGTATATAGAGATAGCCGGAAATAGATTACCAGCTGTAATGGAGGCAATGTTTAGAGAAGCTGAGCAGGGGTCGGTGCCTGCAGCTACATTGATATTGAAGCATTATAATAAGTTGAATGATACACTTAAGTTAGAAGTGGTAAGTCCATTTGAGAAGTTCTTACAGCACGGGAAGATAGAAGATGGGTCCTATGGTGATATGACTAGAGACTTAGCGATTGAAATAGGTAGTAGTATAAATCAGAATGTAGCATTGCCACCTAGAAACGAGGAAAATGATAAGCCTGGTAAGAGGTTAAGGAGTCAGAAGAAAGCTCTTAAGAATATACATCTTACAAGTAAGAAAATAGTGGATCGTAAGAATAAGCGGAATCATGCATATAGAATTAGAAAAAGAGCTCAGGCCGTAGGATTAGAATTGTTGCCGCAAGGTAAGCAACCAGACCATATTCGAAAAGATTGGGAAAGAAAATTGTTAAAGTTAGAAAAGGATATGGGAATTTAAGAACGTTTGTCTAGATCTATATCTATCTTAGTCTTTATCTCGCCAGTAGGATCTAAAACACAGTAACACCAACCTTGGCATACTGACCAACCAGAGCCTGGAAGTCCTGCTGATTCCCAGTTATTAAAGTTCATTATAATACCTTCTCTACCATCGCAATCAGGGCATACTTTATGGCCTCCAACTGTTACCCATGCAAATTGACCTTTATCTAAGTCATAGTTCTGGTATTGGCCAAGCCTAGAAGCTAGATTTATTGCTCCTACAGTTGCAGCTTTAGCGTTATTTTTTAGTTCGCCAAATATCCTACCACCTGTATGCATGTCCTCTTGTAGTGTATCAAATATTACTTCTTTAGATACACCTAGAGCCTCCATTCTAACTATAGATTGTTCAATTCTAGCTCCAAAGACCGCTGTATCATATACCATCTGATCCATGGCTGATAAAAGGATTGCTTCTAATTCAGGAGTAAGATCATCTAAAGCATCTAAAACTACTTGAAAATCATCACCGAATAGCTCTCTATAATCTATTGGCATTATTTCTTAAAAGCGCTCTTGATTCTAAGATGCATTTCTAATTGTGCTTTATTCCACTGTGATCCGCCTGGTTGTATATTTTCATGGATCCCAAACCATTCTCTCTTTTCTATTTTAGCATTCGGTACCCAGTTCTTAGTAGGAGGAGGAGGATTTTTATACCCCGATTGATGAAATGCCCCATAGAAAGTATCTGCTATTAATATGAACCTAGGCTTGGCTCTAGTAGCTAGTATCTTTCTAGTCTTTAACATCTTACCAGTTCTATTTAGAGGAGTACCTCCTCCATGGATTTTTTCGGTAGTTGGACTTAATTTTCTAAACTTTTTCGCTTTACCAGTCTTAGGGTTTATTCCAGTACCGGCTTTTGTATTATCTTGAATAGCTTTATTTATATTATTCCCTAAGACGTTAATATTATTTACCATAATTCTATCGAATTTTTTAGCAAGTTTGCCGAAACTAAATGTGGATTTAAAGCCTTTTCTTGCCATTCTCTAATAAGTCTTTAGCGAACTTATCTCCTAATTTAAAAGATTTAATTGCATTCTTAAAATACTTGACAAATACTTCTTCTATAGAGTCTAGTGCATATTGCTGGGGATCTTGGATAACCCCTTTGATATCAGCTTGCTTTACTTTGACTTCTATATTATTGAGGTCTTTGAGCTGCTCCACGAAGCTGACCAAAGATTGATCCTGCTTGTTGAGGTTCTTGTTCTGTGCCATTTATCTCTTTATTATTATTTATTATCTCTAAAGCTTCTTCTTTTGATAGCTCTTTATTTCGCTTTATAAGTAGATCTACAGTACTAGTAATATTATTTTCTAATTCCCATTTTTCTAAGGCAATCTGATCTTGCGCTGTCTGAGGATATGAAGGTTCATTAAAATCAATATGAAATTCTGTAGGTAAAGTAATCTCAGCGTTTTTAGCAACAGCTTTTTCTACTTGATAAATTTTATGTTCATATAATCTATATAATTCTAAATCATCTTGGTAATCTTCAAATCTCTCAAGATCTTTAATCTTCAAAGCAATACCAGAAGTAGGTCTATCAGAACCAGATTCTGCAAATGATACATGCAAGTGATTATTTTGAGCACAGATATCAAGTAGAGTCTTTATTAATGATATAGCTTCATTTATATTACCACCTGGAGCAACATTTGAGAAATTAGAACCTTCTGGGAGGATGACAATTTCGTCTGACCCAGTTCTTTGTACTTTCTCATCTTGATAAAGCCCTGTAATTACATTCTGCCCGAACATCTGAAAACGCATACCAAGACACGCTTCAGTCAGGAGTATATTAATACTTTCATTACAATTAATTATATCATCCGCGCCCGCTACTGAAAAGTCTAATAATTGATGTTCTCTATGAAGGAATGTAAATGGCAAGATACCTATATTATGTATTACTTCTTGCTCTATATTCCCTTCTTCATCATAAATGATAAATCTATGGGCATCCCAATAGGCATGTTTTAATTTTGTCTCTGTAATTGATAAATCTTCTGTATTTTGAAGTAATGGATATTGTATAGCTATAGGCATAAATGGATCATCGCCAAAATGTGCATCAAAATAATAAAGTGGGTCATAATCGAAATATGGAATATTATCATCTGTATATTTAATCAAACTTCGGATAGCTACAGTTCCAATTAATCTACTCATTTTTTCAAAATGCTTCATTTTAACGTCTTTAAGTATAGTCAACTTATCATATTGCTCGTTGATATTGCGAGAAGCTCCTAAAGTATATATTCTACTCATTCTATCAATAAACCTTTTAGTAATGTTTAAACTTGCAGGAGGTACTTCTTGAAATGCAGTAGTCTTGAATCTATCTATGATATATTGATTAGTATTATCGCCAGTATAATAATCTAATAATTTTATTATATGCTGCCTTCTTTTAGCTCTTATTGCAGCCTTTTCATCTTTTATGCTATCATTAATAATTTTTGCAGCTTGCTGAGTAGATATTATCATAATTTTTTCGTCCTATATTTATATTCTTTTATTGGAAATTTATTAATTATACCATATCTTAATGCATCTATACCATGATCATGTATACCATCTTTAAGAGGAGTATTCTTTAAAGGGGTACCGTCTTTATGCTCAGGGTATCTATAACTTAAAAGATCTTCAATGATTCCTGTACACTTTCTATTTACATGGAGTCGTCTTATTCCATTTGCTGATTCTATAAAACTACGAACATGAGATATACCTGCATCTATACTTCTACTAGTTTTATCTCTTAATGACCAAACTCTTTTACCTGTTTTTCGATAAAATATTTCCGAGTCTCCTATACCTACTGAGGATTGTACTTGGTAGCCGGCAGGGTCTCCATAAACCCATCCTAAAGGGTAGCCTCTTGTTGTAATAGCTTTTATTAGCTCATCTGTCTTGACATTGGCTTTATGAATAATCTCGTCAATTATAAAGATATTAGGAAGGCCATCAATTTCTCCTACTTGAAACCATAAAACAGCTGGCATACGATAACCGAAATCAATAGTACAATAAACAGGAGTTAATGGATTATAAGGGAAATTCCCTACATCCTTATTCTCATCAAATGGAAAGACTCTACCTGCTAAACTAGTAAATTTTGCTCCATATTCTTGGTCAAATATCTCAGCATTAAGATTAGATTTAGCTTCTATAAGGTCAATATCATTTTCTCCTTTAGGGAAAGCGAAATTATTTTCCCATGATGGAGAATTAAATGAATACCAATTTTTTTCTTTATTTCCTCTTAAATATAATTCCCAGAATTGACCATAACCTTCTGGTGTTGATACAAATATTGCACTTCCTTTTTTATCTGATAATGTAGGTCTAATATAAGCATCCCATATTTTCCTATTGACTTTAGCCGCTTCATCTATTATTACAAGATCTAAACCTTCCCCAATTAATGAATCTGGATGTTCTGCTGATTTACCTGCGACAAAACTTCCCCATTCAAACTGTATAAATTGCTCTTTTTGTGATTTCCTGACTGTAGGTAGGTTATGTTTTATGATCATATCTTGCCAAATTATTCTGAAAATCTTTTCTGATGTTCCATAATTAGGAGCTACTATCCATACACTTGTATTAGGTTTACTAAGTACTATTTCTGCTTCTCTAGCTGCAGAATAAGACTTTCCCCATCTCCTACCGCAACATGCTACCGTAAATCTAGTACCCTCTGGGTTATCTTCTGGATGAAATGGTCCACCAGGAACATCATGCATTCGAAGCTGACCTATATGCGGTTCATACTCCATGAAGTCAAACCACTTTTGTTTATATACATCCATTAACTAATCATTTTGATCATAAAATATATCTATAAATTAAATCAAAAGTATTATTATTTTATAGTATGATTTTTAAAACAAAATAAAGGGACAAGTCAGATGACTGAAGAAAATACTGGTATTCAGCAGAATACAGACCCATCGGCAGAAGCCGAATCTGGTGCTTCAGGAGAAGCTATAGATTGGGAAAAAAAGTTTCATGAAGAGGTAAAACAATCAAAATCTTATAGAACAAGGGCTCAAGATGCTGAAGGTAATCTTGACAAATATAACAAGAAGCAAGAATCTGCTCGGAAAAAGAAGTTAGAAGAGGAAGGCAAATTGCAACAAGTTATAGATGAACAAGATACTTTAATTGTTAAATTAAAAGAACAAGCTGAATATGGGGTTCAATTAGAAAAATCTCAGAAGCAAGATCTTTTAAACCAATTGCCTGAAGATGATAGACCTGATTTTGAAGATTTACCTGTTAATCAATTAAAAAAAATAATTCCAAAACTAGTGGCTGCTCAAACTTCAAAGCCAGAAATCCCCTCTATCAAGGGAAGTGTAAATACTTTATCCTTAGATAAGCCATGGGGACAAATGAATGATGCTGAAAAAAGAGCTTTTTATTCTCATAAAGCTCAAGAGCAGGCTAATAGTTAAATCCTACCCGAAGGCTCTTATGAGTAGTTGAAGATGGATAAATTGTAGGAGATAGTACGATGGCATTAGCTGGAACAAATAATATTACGGCTGCCGGTGGTTTACAAGACTCCGGTGTAGAAGCTTCCTTACAAAATTTCATTCCTGAAATTTGGGGTGCTTCAATTATGGATTACATGACTAAAAATCTTGTATTCGCTAATTTAGCAACCGATCAATCTGGTTTAGTAGCAAATGGTGGTGATAGAGTTCACATGCCAAAACATACTGAATTGACTGCAAGTGATACCTATGGTACTGCTACTGTTGAAACATTGATCGATACTAATTTAGCATTTGCTAAAACATCAGCAATTGAAGATTCTTATACATTAGATATTAATCAAGCTATTCATAGTGCGATTGCTATTACTGATGTAGCGAATGTTCAAACTAGTTATGATGTAATGAATTTATATACATCTAAACTTGGTTATGCTTTAGCTAAAAAGATCGATGCTTATGTAGGAATTAAGCTATTTGAAGAAGTTGCTTATAATTATGCAAATGGAACAGATGATGGTGATCAAGCTGGAAATACCGTTGAAATTAATGGAACGCATGATGCATATACTATAACGACGGCTGGCGTTTCGAATATGATTGAAGCAATTCATACTAATGATTCAAATCTTGAAGATTGGACTTTAGTATTAGTTCCTAAATGTTATGCAGCTTTATTCCAATTGGGTGATTTTGCTAGATACGACGGCGTTGGTACATCTTTTGGAACTGAAGTTCCATTTGTTAGCGGCTATGCTGGCAAATTAGCAGGCGTAAATGTTGTAGTTAATAATAACTTCCAACATTATGGTGCTGGTTCTGCTACTCAGGTAGCTTCATCAACTCCAGTAGGTAACTGGACTTCTAATAGTATCTCTGATGAAAGTGAAAAACTCTTAGGATTCTTAGTTCATAAAGATGCAATGCATATTGCATATGCTAGAGGAATGAAAGCCAGGGTTCAAAGTGATTATCATCTTGAATCATTATCTACAAGATTTGTCGCAGATAGTGTTTATGGATGTTTAGTTACTGGTTCTTCAACTGATGGAAACAAAAAAGTTTTCGCAGTTATTAATCCAGTATCATAATCATCAATCGATAATAATGGGGGAGATTAATTTCTCCCCCATATTTAAGGAGATTATTAATGAAATTCACAAAGAAAAGACCAGATGGAATTGTATTAACCAAAGAAGTTAATTGGGATGATAAAGTTCAAATTGCACAGCTAAAAAGAGACAAATGGACAAAAGTTGAAGAAAAATCTACTCCCAAGAAAGCTAAATCTAAGGGAGGCAAGTAATGGGATATGCTGGCCCAATAATATCAAATCCAAAATATAAATTATTTACAATTACTCCTGCTGTACAAGCAACTCCCGATTATGCAGCTGGGGATGTTTTATTTGCACCTACTGAAATTCCCAATATATTTCAAGATGAAGGTTCTGCGTGTATATTAAAGAGTATAACTATAATCGACAAGCAAGTTGTTACAACTCATGCGTTTACATTATACTTTACAAATTCATCAACTGCATTGGGAACAATTAATGCAACAGCGGGTGCAGTAGTTGGAGTATTAGAAGAAATACAAGCAACTATACCTATTCGTGATGCCGATTGGATAGCAGGTGGTGGAGCAGGTAGTGTTGATCTCGCTAATGTATGTACCATATCTAATCCTGCTGCAGATGGAATTGGTTCAGTTTTGCAAGGCTCTAATTGGGCAGGGGGCAATACAACCAGAGGTATTCATATAGTTGGAATTGCAGATGAAACAATGAATGTAGCTTCTACATCGGATCTAATTATTAAGATAGGTGTCGAATATTAATTAAATAAGGAGAAATTATGGCAGAAACTAATCTAAGGGGTTATAGCATAGATGGTAGGCTTAATAAGATGGATGTCGATGTTATAACATTGACACCCGATACTGCGACAGAAGAATGTTTAGCAGGGGATGTAATTTTTCAAGCAGATGAATTACCAAATATGGTATCTGTAGATGCTGGAACGTGCATGGTTCATTCAATAGGATTATTAGATGACGATGATAAAGGTCAGGCAATAGATATAGTATTTATGGATACAACAGGGTTATTAGATGCAGGGGATGATGGTGGAGAAATAGATGCAGCAGATGGTGTTATTCCCGATGCTATTCTTGGTGTTGTTCAGATTACATCATATTTTGATGGAATAGCATGGCAATATGGGTATAAAACGAATATTGGATTAGTTCTAAAGGCTGCAGCCGGTACAAAAAGCATTTATGTATCTGCTGTAAACAGGGGTTCAACTGCAACATGGTCTGCTGCAGGATTACGCTTACAAATTGGCGTAATTAAGGA
>VTLG01009689.1_pt1 | contig 21782 bp, 28 predicted proteins | sample 4694571 | NCBI WGS metagenome assembly VTLG01 (sample SAMN12604809, study PRJNA352737) | marine metagenome | biome: ENVO:00000447; feature: ENVO:00000209|ENVO:00000569|ENVO:01000036; material: ENVO:00002151; isolation source: viral sequences binned using virsorter ... | reverse complement strand
GAGATCGTGGACCAGTTAGTGGTGAAGCTATCTTTAAAAAATCAGAAACAGGTGGACGATCTGATGAAGAAATTGATTTTACAGCAGACAATCGGGAGAAAGAACGACAGCGTATGCAAGAAATATATGAGGATTATCTATCTTTAATGGATCGTCAAGATCAGCCGGAAACTTTAGCTGGTAAGTTTTTTGGAAATCCTGAATTAGGTGATGCATTAATTTCTGGTGGTTCAGCTTTAATGCAAGGTGAAGGATGGGGTCCTTCAGCTGAAGCATTTAACGCACCATTAACTGAAGCAAGACAACAAAGAGAAGGTGAAGAAGCTGGTTGGAAACAAATGGCAGCGTCACAAGCAATCTCCGATATGTCAGCAGAGGATCAAGCAACACAAGCTGCATTAGCAGAACATCTTGGTGCTGGTGACTTTGATCTAGCTGAAGCAACACAAAAATATCAATGGGCAAAAAAACAAGATCCGCGAATAGCTATGATACCTACAGATGAAAAAGGTGAATTAGATCAAGATGCTATTAAAGACATACAAATTGCTGGTGGAGGAGTATTCATGGATGTAACTAATGTATCAGGAACAGGAAAAGTATTTATAGCTATCAAGACAGCTAAAGAGATGCTACCAACTAACGACTTGGAAGAAGCACAGAAATATGTAGCTAGTTAGGAGTTGTTGTGGGTAAAATAAAATTATTAAAAAGCCTAACTGACGGATTATTTACACAATTTGCAAATAAATATTCTGGTTTAACACGAAGAGGACTTGCTAAAAAAATACACTCTCTTGGATATGGAACAAGTCCACACCGTTTACACAAAAACCAAACACCTCTTAGTTTTAAACAAAATACACAGAGGATAGATCAATATTTTGATCGTGCTAATGAAAAAGGTTTAATAGAAAAATTTAATAGAGCAAACCCAGTAGGTAAAAACCTTTTATCAGATAATATTAAATATTTAAGAACAACAAATAGAAGTGATCTTGCTGATAAGTATACAAAACAAATTGCAGCGGGTACAAAAACGGAAGCCTATGTTAATAAATATATTACTGGTTTAAGATTAAAAGATAAAAATCCAGAAAGAGCTAAAGAACTTGCTACTGGTTATAGAAGAACATATAAACAAAAAAATCCTGAAGCATATGCATTAGCAAATGAAATGAGTTGGTTAAAAAGAGGTAAAAAATATCCTTATGGTATTACTCCCGAACAACAACTTTTTGGTCAATTAATTAGATCAGCTGTAGAAAACCCAGCAGGTCGAATGAGATTAATAAGTAGACCTTCTCCAGCAGAACTTGCAAAAGTAATAAACAAAAACAGTAAAGAAGCCTACGATGATCTTCTTAAAAAATATCGATTAAAAGATACACAAGTAAGAGACCCAGTAAGTGGTAAGTTTGTAGAACGTCTTGTTACTTTAAAAACCTTACCAACCTTTATGGAAAAAAATTTAGGAAGAGGTCTTGGTAGAGGTACTTACGAAAAGTCTATAGCTCCATTTAGATTTAGACAATTTATTAGAGATCACACACTTAAAGATGGAAGTAGTTTAAATCAACGTTTAGCTAAACTAAGGGGAGATAAACAATATGATATTTTTCAAATACACCATTTTGATGAAGGAGTAGCAGTTAATCCTTATTCATCACAAGTAACTTTAAAAATAGATAATACAAAAGTTACAAGTAAAGTTAGTGATTATTATGTACAAAGAGGACTAGTTGAATCAGGAGATCCAACAGCTGTTGGAAAATATAAAACAATTGATAATCTTGATGAAATATTTACTAAAGACATGGAAAATTCTTTAGGTGGAATTCAATACTATGATGAAACTCTTGGAAGAGTTGTTGGTCACCAACCAACAATTTCTAGACTAGTTGAAGGGGCTACTAAAAATGTACCTGGTATAGGACCAAAAAAAATAAAACAAATTAGTGATGAGCTTTATAGTAAACCTGAATTTACTGAAGATTTATATAAGCATGTTGCTAAAGATGGTGGCCGTGTAAAACTAGGTATGGGTGGAGTAGTCAGGGACAGAGACCCAAGAGAATTTTCAATAGAAGATTTAGATTCAAAAGTAGGTACACTACAATCAATGCTCGCGGGCATCGGATCGGGGTTACTTGATATACCAAAAGGTGCATTCACATTAGGTGCAGCTCTTATGGATATGGGCTTTGGTACAAACAACGCAGCTAAAGTTGAGAAGTATTTTGATGATTTAACTAGCTGGGATGAAAAAGCAGAAGCAACTTTTGCTGGGAACTTAACTAAGATTATGATTAATCTTGGTGTACCTGGTGGTTTTGCATTTAAAGCTGGAACTAGTCTTGCAACTAAAGCAATGCTGGCAAAAAAACACGGTAACTACTTTAGACTAACTGATCCAAAGTTAGTTGAAAGATATAAAACTGCATTAAATGGTAAAGGTAGATTGTTTGCAACACTTGGTGGTGCCGGAGCAACTGGTGTATCTGATATGATATTTGTAGGTGATCCTGAGCACGTAGGAACCATTGGTGATATGTTTGGTGGACCAACACAATTAAAACCTAACGATTCAGACAGTGCATCACGTGAAGTTGTAAACCGTATGAAATTTGGTTTAGATACATCATTACTTGTTGGAGCTGTAGGTGGATTAGGTTCATCTATTAAATCTTTAGTTAGAAGAGGCAATGAATTAGAATCAAACAACACTGCTATTGATAAATTTTTATCTTACATAAGACCGCGTGGTAAAAAGACAGCAGAATATTTTGAAATGGAAAGAGAAAGTCTTGGTCTTAAACGTGGTGATGTTAGTTACGCATCAGACGTATCCCGTAAGTTAGATAAACACATTGATAAAATATTTCCGTTTGTAAAAAATCCATTTAATAAAATGGGTAACAAAGGTCGACGTGAATTTATGAATGATCTTAATGAAACTTTATTATCTGGTGACTTTAATATTAATGCAGCCACTGGTAGAGCTGAATTTGGTAACATGAATAAAGGCATGGTTGAAAAAATTACTAAAATGATGAGAGATAAAGGTGGTAAATCCGAAGACATACAAGGTGTCATGGATTCTTTTTATGATATTCGTCTTGGTTGGGGGCACATGTTTAGTCGTCTTGGTGGAGCTATGGATAAAGAAGCACTAAAAGAATTTGCTCCATTGTTTGGTAAAAAGTTAAAAGATTATCTTGGCTCAACCTATGAGATTTTTCAAAACAAATCATTAATACCTCTATTAAATTATCAACCATCGTCTGAAGCTGTAGAAAAAATGGTTAAACTATTTAAAACATCCGCAACACAAAAAGGAGTTAAGTTAACAGATGAAGAAGCAAGACACTATGTAGATAAATTAGTTGAAACAGCAAGACCAGCAAGAGCGATTGCAACTAAAGCTGAAAGAACATCAGGTGTTTATTTTGATGCACCAGATTTCTTTGTAAATAAAACTACACTACATGACTTAGAAGTTGCACCAAGAACTTTACCGCTTGAAGCTTTAAATAAAGAAGCAAAACCAGTAGTTGAAGAATTACTTGGTAAAATAAGTGATCCATTACAGACAGTACTTGCTGGTACAGGTAAGTTATCTATGATCACAAGACGTAATCAATTTTTCCAAACACTTAAATCCGCTGATGATAATCTAACGATGAAACGAAAAGACTTTATAGCAAAAAATCCTGGCGTAGAACTTCCACCTGAATTACGTGGTATGTTTAGAGGAACAGAACTAGAGGCTGTAAATGAGTTAGGTAAAAATATTAAGAAGATTGAGATTGATCCAAGAAGAATTGAAGAAGCAGGTATAACACATCCTCTTGATGGATTGTATGCAGAAAGAGGAGTAGCAGAAGCAATTGAAGAGTCTTCTATGATTGCAAAAGACAAGTCAACTCTTAAACAGTTGTATGATTCTTTTATTCTGTACCCAAAAGCAACTTCACAGATGGCAAAAACAATATTAAGTCCTATTACACATGCACGTAACTTTATATCTGCAGGTGCATTTGCTACAGCAAACGGTTTGATACCAGGACTAACTGTTAGTGTTGATGACACTGCTAAAGCATGGAAAGAGGCATACCAAGCATTACAAATACCAGGTGCTCGTATGGCTAACGATAGATATAGAGACTTACTAAGATTAGGTGTTGTTAATACTAATGTAAGACTTGGTGACCTTCAAAAGCTTTTAAAAGATGTAGACTTTGGTGAGTCTTGGGGTAGTCGTAAAGCTATGCGCGGTATGATGCGACAACTCTCTAAGGCTAAAAAATGGACAGAGGACATGTATACAGCTGAGGATGACTTCTGGAAGATATCTTCCTTTGCATTGGAGCGCAGTAGATTAAAAAATGCATACACAAAATATGGAATGAAATTTACAGACGACCTGTTAGATAAGGAAGCAGCTAGTATAGTCAAGAATAATATACCAAACTACGACATGGTTAATGGTTTCATTAAAGATTTAAGACAGCTACCGTTTGGTAACTTCGTATCTTTCCCTGCAGAAATATACAGAACTAGCTTTAACATAATGAATAGAGCATTGAAGGAAATAAACCTTACCCACACACTAGATGATGGCCGGATAGTAAAACCTCTTAGAAAGATTGGTATGCAAAGGATGTTTGGTCTTGCAACTACAGTAGTTGCTATGCCGTATGGAACAGTTGAAGCAGCTAAAGCAATCTATGATGTAACTGAAGATGAAATGCAGGCGCTTAGACGTTTCGTTCCTGAGTGGTCTAAAAATTCTACACTTGTACCGATACGTGATGACGATGGTACTATGAAGTATGTAGATTTCTCTCATGCTAATGCGTACGACACAATGATAAGACCAATTACAACTTTAATGAACGGTGTACAACAAGGAATAGAAGAAGACCAAATATTTAAAAATGTATTCACAAGTATGATTGATGCAACAAAAGAAACTGCATCACCGTTTGTAAGTGAATCAATTTGGACTGAAGCTTTGATGGATGTATCACCAATCGCTGGTCGTGGTGGTCGTACTCGTGAAGGACGTAGACTATGGACTGATGAAACTCCATGGGGTGATGCTTTTGCAGCGGGTATAAAACATTTAGGATCAACAATGGTACCTGGATCGGGGCCCGCGTTTAATAGAATGAAACTAGCATTAACAGAAGAAGTAGATGAGTATGGTAGAACCTATGAATTTGATGATGAGTTTGCAGGTGTCTTTGGGTTTAGAGCTGTAGAAGTTGATCCATTAAACTCAATGAAGTTTAAGATTGCAGATTTTAGAACAGGCATTAATGACTCACGACGTGAATTTACTGGTCCATTATTAAGAGGAGGACCAATTACACCTGAACAAGTTATTGATCAGTATGAAATTGCAAACCAATCATTATTTAGAGTGCAGCAAGAAATGTTTAAAGACTACTATGCAGCTAGAATATTAGGTGTAAGTGATAAAGCATTAAGTAATACATTCCAAGATCGTGTGTCTAATAAACAGGTACGAGCTATACGAACTGGTAGATTTACACCATTTATACCATCGGAAAATATTGAACAAGCATTCAAAGATAACGCTAGAGCTATTGGAGAACCCGATGCTTATAAAATAGCAAAAGATAATATTAGAAGATTAGTTAAACAATATAGTAAACTTAGATTAGGTGAAGAATTTCCAACACTTGAAAATCCTTTTAGAACTTCTTTTGATCAACCGAGTCCTCAAACATATAATGCATTTACACCACCACTGAACAACCAAAGTTTATCATCAGTACCAAACATGATTCCTGGTGCTAATCAACAAGCAATAATACAACGTGGCCAGCAAGTTTTTGGTCCTACTGATACTGTATTTGGAGCATGACCATGGAACCTAAAACACAACGCGAACACATTATTGCATTGAACGGACATATTACAGGTATAAAACGTGATATGAAAAATATTAAAGACAATCATTTAAAGCATATGCAGTGTGAAATTAATAGATTGGGTGGTAAAATAGATAAGATCTATTGGGTTGTGTTAACCACGGTGGGGGCTGTTGGTTTAATAATTATAGAAGCATTAATGAATAGGATAGGAATGTGAACCTTTCAAACAATTTTACATTAGCCGAGCTAACAAAATCTCAAACAGCTGTGCGTAAAAACATTAGCAACAAGCCATCAACAGATCATATTAATAATCTTATTCACCTAGCGGAGACTATCCTACAACCAGTGCGTGAACACTTCGGTAAACCGGTTATGATATCTTCGGGCTATAGAAGCCCAGAGTTGTGCGAAGCTATCGGGTCCTCGTCGAAATCACAACATGCCCGGGGTGAGGCAGCAGACTTTGAGATACATTCAGTTGACAACAAGGAGCTTGCGACTTGGATTAAAGAAAACTGTGAGTTTGATCAATTGATACTAGAGTTTTATGATGATATAGACCCCAATTCTGGTTGGATTCATTGTTCAGTGAAAACAGCACCAGAAACACCACGCAAGCAAGTACTAAGAGCGAAGAAAATAGAAGGACGAACAGCATACGAGCCGATAATTCTTTAGTCTCGAAAAATAATAGCGCTCGCCTTAAGTCCCATATACTCCCACTAGATCCAATCCTTAATATCTTCCCCCATAATTTCATTTGCAATATTTATTTTATTTCTTAGTGCTTTAACAATGCGTTCATCTATAGTCTTTTCTGCAATCAAGTCAACATAGGTAACACTGCCAGTTTGGCCGATACGATGTGCTCGGTCTTCAGATTGAAGTCTTTTTTCTAGATCATAACTGTTAGAGTAGTATACTACCGTGTTAGCTGCAGTTAATGTGATTCCATACCCACCAGTCTGTGGGTTTCCTACAAAATAGCGTGCAGGGCTGTTTTTTTGCTGAAATAGAGCAATGTTCTTCTGCCGGAGGGTCGAGTCCACCTTGCCATAATATTCAACTGTAGAGTCGTCTCCGTAAGCTTTTTTTAAAGATTTAACTATATTTTCTATGTCGTGCACATAGTTAGCCCAGATTATTACTTTACCGCTAGTCTCTTCAAGAAGAGACATTAATTCATTTATTCTATTATTTTCTATATCTATAATTGTCTTATCATCAGCAGTCATGTGACCACAAGTGATCTGATGTAGGCGCATTAGTGTAGTAAGAGAATGCATTGAAGACATAATCTTACCTTCGTGTTCTGCGATAGCAGCTTTCTTCATAGTGAGATACATTTCTTTTTGTTTAGGTGTTAGCTCTACTATTCTTTTTGTAAAAACTTTAGGAGGTAAATCTAAACAGTCTTCTTTTAATACACGGTATGAAAACTTTTCTAGTTTTTCAGCAAGTTCATCAAGTCTTCTATAACTGGTAACAAGTTGCACGGTTCGACCACCAAAATTTCTCTTGACCATATCTGCATATCTTGCACGAAATGAGTAATAAGATTCAAAACCTAAATGATATTTATCCAAAAACATACACTGGGTGTATAAGTCTAGAGGAGACTTTGTAACGGGAGAGCCTGTTAATATTCTACGGTACTTGGCAAGATTTCCTATTGTTAAAATATTTTTTGTTCGCTTTGCTGTCGGACTCTTGATCGTCGTAGATTCATCGATTCCTATTAAAGCTCTTCCAAGGAATATGTTAAGGAAACTGTGAGCAAAGTCCAGACCTTTATTTGTAGAAAATGCTTCTACGTTCATTATCAATATCTTAAGATCATGACCACCATCAAACAAAGTATCTAATTCAAACTGTTTCTTCTTTGTCAAATTTGCTTCCCACAAAACCTTAGTATATTCAACATGTTCAGGCATATGAACGGGGAACTCTATATCATCCCAGTTTTTGTACACTCCTTTGGGTGCGACAATTAGCGCACCGCGGACCGCGCCTCTGTCATACAACATAGCTATGTTGTCAACTAAAACTTTAGATTTTCCGGTGCCCATTTCCATAAACAAACCAAAGCTTTCTGCGGCCCATGACTTTTTCAGCGCAGTTTTCTGGTGTTCGTATGGTTTTGTCTTATACTTATAGTGTTCTATCATAATTTATTTTAATTCTTTCTTGACTTGACATATAATGATTATTATATATATGTCAACTTTAAATAGGAGAAAGATTATGGACGATAAAAAAACTATAGAGGCTTTATTAAATATGTTGCAAAAACGCAACAATGACATACTTAATTTAGAAGTGCAAATTGCACAGTTGACAGGTCAACTTAAAGACACTAAGAAAGAAGAAACTAAGAAAGAAACCAATAAGAGTGAGAAATAAATTATTTGAATTATATAGACCTAAACAATTAACGGAGTTTCTAGAATTTAATAAAGAAAATCCTAATGAAAAATTTGTTTATGTTTTACAGCATCCACCACAGAATATTAATATTCTAGGAGCATCTGATTATGGATATCTGGTTATTTGTTTACCAGAAAATTCACAGATGACGTTTAGCCCCGCACCTTTTATACATAAGATGCGGAAAAACTTACGAGATTTCAAATCAGATGATTACATTTTATGTACAGGTGATCCTGCTATCATAGGATTATCTACTGCTATTGTAAGTGATGTTACTGGTGGTAAATTTAATTTATTAAAATGGGATAGACAGGAAAGAAGATACTATCCTCTTGCTTTTGATTTATATGATAAAGGAGAAACATAATGCCAGCACTAACAATACAAGATCTTGAACAAGACCAACAAGAAGTAATAGAGAAAACAGATATTCAGCAACTATCTAGCTACTGTTTAGAACTTCAAGCTTTAGAAGATGAAATATCTACTAAAGAAGAAGAGACAAAAAAACTTAAAGAAAAAGCAGATAAGATTGCATCAGAGATCATACCCAATATGCTCGCGGAGCAGGGATTATCTTCTCTGAAATTAGCTGACGGCAGCGGTGTGGAAGTTAGAAAAACATACAGTTGTACGGTTAAAAAAGATAACCTAGAGTCAGCTTATCAATGGCTTCGAAATAACGGACTAGGAGACATCATTAAAAATGAAGTCTTTGTACAGTTCGGTAAAGGCGAAGATAACAAGGCGGAGCAATTGCTTAACCTTGCAGTGCAAGAGGGGTTTGAGCCTCAACAAAAATCAAAAGTTGAGCCGATGACTTTAAAGGCACTCTTTAGAGAGCGTATCGAGGCCGGCCTCGATATGCCCTCGGATTCTTTTCATTTATTTATAAAGGATCAAACAAAAATAAGCCGGAAATAACGAATCATGAAACAAGGAGAATGAAACATGAACCAAGTAACTAAAAAAGAAAATTCAGATGTAGCTCTAGCAGGTATGTTTGAACAAGATAAAGCTGGTGGTATGCAGGAAATGGGTAGCGAAGATTTTGCTATGCCTTTCTTACGTGTACTAGGACAGCTGTCACCCGAGACAAATAAACGGGACGCCAAATATATAGAAGGTGCTGAACCAGGTATGATATTTAATACCGTGACTAAGCAGACATATGATGGTGAGAATGGACTTAACATAATTCCTTGCGGTTATAAGCGAGAGTATGTTGAGTGGAGTGATAGAGGCGAGGGCACAAGTGCTCCTGTTTCTATACATCCAGTTAGTAGTGGTATTATTAAAGAAGCCACTAGAGGAGCTGACTGGAAAGATAGACTACCTAATGGTAACTATCTAGAAAACACTGCGTCTTACTTTGTGATGACAGAGGATTTGCAAGTGGCATTGATCTCTATGAAGTCTACACAATTAAAAGTGAGTCGTACGTGGAACACGATGATGAACACTATCAAACTGAAAGGTAAAGATGGTTTGTTCACACCGGCTGCATACAGTCACGTGTATAAATTAAAGACAGTTCAACAATCAAACGATAAAGGAACTTGGTTTGGTTGGAATGTGTCTTTGGTTGGTCCTATACAAGATAAAAACTTGTATGAGACTGCTAAAAAGTTTGCTTCTAGTGTTGCTACGGGCAAAGTAGAAGCGAAACATGGAGAGAGTGAGACGAAGTCTAAAGACGACGTGCCATTTTAATCATAGTGGGGGGCCTGAAGAAAACTCCCCCTTCTATCAGGCCTTCTAATAATACAACCTTTGATGAATTTTGGCAAAGAGAAGATGAATTGTGGGAAATAAGCTTGAAAGAATCATTCAGGCAAAGAGACGAAAGGAAGAAGAAATTAAATGAAAAAAGGTACAAGAAGATTATATCATAAGAAATATTATAGAGTTAGAACATTAGCTAGGTTTAGAAAAAAAATCACAGACCTAAAAAACATAATTACCAAGTTTCTGTCTAGTCCAGAGGGACAAGAATATCTAAAAAGAAAGAGACTTGAATATCAACGGGATTATCGTGAAAAAAATATGGAAAAAATAAGAAAGTACCAAAAAGAATACCAGGAAACTTATGCAACGTTTTAAAGAAATATTTGAAGGAAATAATAGTGCTTATGGCATAATGAAACTGACTGGTGAGACCACCAATAAAGGTAAGGCAATCGCTAAAGCTTTTATTAAAAGAGAACCGGTCACTGATAGTTTATGGCAGGACCACATTGATGGTAAAGATCCAGCACTGGGTATTATACCTATTAATGAAGATAATTTATGTAGGTGGGGGTGCATCGATGTAGACGTATATGATCTAGATCACAAAAATATTAGTGCTTGCATTAAGTCCCATAAATTCCCATTAGTTACTTTTAGATCAAAATCTGGTGGCGCACATTTATTTTTATTTGCAAAAGAACTTGTTACTGCATCATTGATGCAATCAAAACTTAAAACAATGGCAGAAGCTTTAGGTTATGCAGGCAGCGAGATTTTTCCGAAACAAACTGAAATTCTAGTTGAGCGTGGAGACACAGGAAACTTTTTAAATCTTCCATATCACGGAGGAATCAAAGGACTACGCTACACGTTTGATGAATCGGGGAACGCGGCTAGTTTAGAATCATTCTATTCTATATACGATGAATGGGTACAGACAAAAGAACAAATAGAACAAATAGAAATAAAAAAAGTAGTGGATAAAGAAGAAGCATTTAAGAATGGACCTCCTTGTTTAAATAGATTGGCTGTTGAAGGTTTTGGTGAAGGATCAAGAAACAATGCGCTAGTTAATATAGCTATATTCTGTAAAAAAGCTTATGACGATTGGGAAAACAAGGTCAATGATTATAATCAAAAATACATGACCCCACCGTTGTCTTACCAAGAAGTACAGACAGTGATTAAATCTCTGGGTAGAAAAGAATACAAATATAAATGTAAAGATCAACCTATCTGTGATGTATGTAATGCAGCGAAATGTCGTACCAAAAAATTTGGTGTTGGTTTTGAAGAAGAACAGATGCCGGAGTTAGATACACTTACTAAAATTACTTCTAACCCACCACAATGGTTTTTAAATATTGATGGTAAGAGAGCAGAATTAAAAACAGAACAATTACACAATCCTAATTTGTTTGCGATAGCGGTATTGGATCAAGCAAACATTGTATCACCTATTCCAAAAGCAAAAGATTGGAGAGAGGTTTATCTCAAACCATTAATGAATACTCTACAAGAGCTAGAACCACTAGAATCATTAAATCCAATAAATCAAATAGTTAATCTGCTTTATGACTTTACAGTTAATAGAACACAAGCAAGAACAAAAGAAGATATTTTAAATAAATCGTGTTGGACTGATGATGGTTTTGCATACTTTAGAATGGATGACTTCTTTGCTTTCTGTAAAAGAAATAACTGGGAACTAGATAAAATAAAAACAGGTAATCTAATTAAACAACTAGGAAAAGATATATTTGTCGAAGAGACTAGAATGACATTAAAGAATCAAACACCAAGATTGGTTAAGATAAAAGCAATGAAAAAAACAAAACCATCCATTAGTCAAACAACATATCAGGAGACACCTTTTTAATGCAGATAGATTTTTTTTTAAAACAACCAGAAGAAATTAAAAAAATTGAGTGTATTGATATAAGCACTATTACTTATCCTGTGATTTACCCACGAACCTGGAACTATTCTGACATAATCCCGAATACATATTTTTTATATAAAACAGGAGGTACTAATAGGTTCTGTTCAAAAAAAGGAGATATATTTCCAAAATTAATTAATGTACGTAACAACAACAAAATTATCAAGGCTCGTACAGGTGGGGGGAATGGTGCGTCTTATTGTACTTGGGGTATACGAAGTGGGAATATGATTACTCCTGGAGGGACAAAAGGCACAAAAGCTATCAACTTAAAATGTCATAGAATTACTGCAGAAGCTTTTCTTTTAAATAACGACCCACGTCATTTTGTAGATGTTGATCATAAGAATCAAGATCATTTTGATTTTTCATTAGATAATTTAAGATGGGTAACTAAATCTCAAAACGTGAAAAATATAGTAAGAGGAAAAACTACAGATTGGATAGACGAAAGAGTTCGACGTGGTTTTTCTAATGGAGGTTTTGTAGGTTGAAAACAATAATACTAGGACCACCAGGAACAGGAAAAACTACAACACTATTAAATTTAGTAGAAGAATTTCTACGCGCTGGTACTGATATTAAAAAGATAGGTTATTTTTCTTTTACAAGGAAAGCATCTTATGAAGCAGAGTCAAGAGCAGAGGAGAAATTTCAAATAGATAAAGATGATATACCTTTCTTTAGAACTTTACACTCACTAGCCTTCAGGACATTAGGTGTTAAAAAAGAGCAGGTTATGAAGGCACAAGACTATAGAGAGTTTGGTTTAAAATGTGGTATACCTATTAAGACTGCTTGGCACAATGAAAGTGATGGAGTTTTTAATTCTGATAATGAATACTTAAGAATAATTAATAAAGCTAGAGTTAAAGAGATACCTGTACTTGATGAGTATGATAAGAACAATCACAATATAGACATAGAGCGAGATTTATTATATCTTTTAGATCAAGAGTTTAAGAGGTATAAAAAAGAAAAAGGACTTATAGATTATGATGACATGCTGGAAAGATTTATTGAACAAGATGTATCACCATCTTTTGACGTACTATTTATTGACGAAGCACAGGACCTATCACCACTTCAATGGAGAATGGTCAGGACTCTTTGGAAGAAAGCCGATAAAACATATATTGCGGGGGATGATGATCAAGCAATATTTAAATGGGCTGGCGCTGACGTTGATACTTTTATTGCACTTGAAGAAGAAGTAGATCATATAAAAACATTAGATCAATCATATCGTATTCCAGGTGGCCCTATTCATGAGTTATCACAAAAGATAATAAATAATGTAACAAATAGATATGAAAAGACATATTTACCAAGACAAGAACTAGGAGACTTAACTAGATACTCTGATCTCACACAAGTAGACATGTCACAGGGTGAATGGTTAGTATTATCATCAGCAAATTATTTTTTAGATGATATAAAAGATTTATGTGAACTTCAAGGTTGGTACTATTCACATAAACATAGGAACTCTATAAAATTAGATTTACTTTTAGCTATTCAAGCGTGGGAAAAATGGAGAAAAGCTGAAACCAAATTACCTATAGCATCAATTAAAAATATTTATTCTTATCTTGGCGACAATGTAACCAAAGGTTATAAAACAGGTAAGACAATGAATGATGAAGAGGAAGGATATTACATTGAAGAATGCGTCGCGGATCACGGATTACAAACTCAAGATGTGTGGTACAAAGCATTTGATGGATTAGATACTGATACGGAAAATTATATTAGAAATATGTTAGCTAATAAAGAAAAAATTTCACAGACCCCAAGAATAATTTTATCAACAATACACGGAGCAAAAGGAGGTGAAGCTGACAATGTATTACTATTACCTGATATTACTAAGTCTAGTCTTGATCAAAACGACTTGGATCCAGACGAACTCCACAGGTTATTTTATGTAGCAGTAACACGTGCAAAGAAATCATTACATATATTAGAACCAAGAAACTATGAAAGGGCTTACGTATTATGAGTGCATACGACGACCAAGTTGGAGGCAACCATTACCAAAAATATATCATCCAGCCTAGCGAATTCATCAATAAAAACAAGTTGTTATTTGCAGAGGGTTCAGCTATAAAATATATAGTGAGACATCAAGATAAGGGAGGTAAAGAGAGCCTCGAGAAAGCAAAACATTTTATCGATATGATAATAGAGAGGGACTACTCATGAGAACTTTGCAACAACCACTATTCACACCGGAAACAGAATGGGTTCCACCAGTTAATTTACCTGACTTAAGTCAGCATAAAGAAATTGCAATAGATTTAGAAACCAGAGATCCTAACTTAATAAAAATGGGATCGGGTTCGGTCAGAGGAGATGGAGAAATAGTTGGAATAGCTGTTGCTGTTGAAGGATGGTCCGGTTACTTCCCAATCAATCACGAAGGTGGTGGGAACATGGACCGCGCATTAGTATTAGATTGGTTCGAAGAATTATTACAAACAACATCTACTAAAATATTTCATAACGCCATGTATGATGTTTCCTGGATCCGTTCATTAGGTTTCTATATTAATGGTGGCATAGTGGATACAATGATTGCAGCATCATTGGTTAATGAAAATAGATTCAGATACACACTCGACTCAGTTGCAAAAGATTATGTAGGTACAGGTAAGAATGAAAATCTATTAAGAGAAGCCGCGAAAGATTGGGGTATTGATCCTAAAGCAGAAATGTGGAGACTACCTGCACCATTTGTTGGTGAGTATGCAGAAAAAGATGCAGAGATAACTTTAAAATTATACCACGCACTACAACATGAAATTTCTAAACAAGATTTGTGGGACGTATTTAATTTAGAAACTAATTTATTTCCATGTCTAGTTGATATGAAATTTAAAGGTGTGCGTGTTGATATAGATGTAGCCAGTGCACTTAAAGAACAACTAACTAAAACAGAAAAAGAAATGCATCAGGACATAAAAAAGTTAGCCGGTTTTGACGTAGAGATATGGGCAGCAGCTTCTATTGCTAAAGCATTTGATAAAGAAAAGATTCCATACGATAGAACAGAAAAGGGAGCACCCTCGTTTACTAAAAATTTCTTGGCAACTCACCCCGCAGAACTTCCAAGATTAATCAGTAAAGCACGAGAAATTAATAAAGCTAACACGACATTTGTAGATACAATATTAAAGCACGAACACCGAGGCAGGATCCATGCTGATATAAATCAGATTAGATCTGATCAAGGTGGAACTGTTACAGGACGATTTAGTTACAGTAACCCTAACCTGCAGCAGATACCAGCACGGCACAAGGAGCTCGGACCGCTGATTAGATCTATTTTCATACCAGAGGATGGTTGTAAATGGGGTTGCTTTGATTACAATCAACAAGAACCAAGAATACTAGTACACTTTGCATCACTGATGAAACTAGAAGGAACATCTACTATTGTTGATGCTTATAAAGATGACAGCGCAGACTTTCATGAAATGATAGCAGAGATGGCGGGCATTGATAGAAAACAAGCAAAGACTATTAATCTTGGAATTATGTATGGCATGGGTAAAAATAAACTTATGGCTGAACTAGGATTACTTAAAGACTCAGCAGAGAAACTTTTAAAAAATTATCACATGAAAGCACCGTTCGTAAAGATGTTATCAGAAGCCGTGAGCAGACGCGCCAATGATAGTGGAAAAATTAGAACGATTGGTGGCAGACTGTGTCATTTTGATTTGTGGGAACCCCATGGTTTTGGAATAAAGAAACCATTGCCCCACGCTGATGCTCTCAGGGAGCACGGACCGGGGATTAAACGCGCGTTCACATACAAGTCTTTGAACAAGCTGATTCAAGGATCAGCTGCGGACATGACAAAAAAATCCATGTTGGCCTTGTATAGAGAGGGGGTGATTCCCCATATACAAATACATGACGAACTTGATATATCAGTGGAAAATATGGAACAGGCGGAAAAAATTTGCAAAGTTATGGAGTCGGCGATAGAGTTGCAGGTGCCTAACAAAGTAGATTATGAAGAAGGAGAAAACTGGGGTGACATACACTGAAAAAGACCCAGTAGAAATTACACTTGGGGTGTGTGATAATTGTCACAGCTACGTTCCTTTTATACGATTAGTAACGAAAGATGAAAAAAGAATTTATCAATGTATGACGTGTAAATCTAGCCACACTCAACATGTAAATGGCAAGATAACATTTAATTATTTAGAAGAGAGCTTTGTTGTTAAAACACCAAGAAATTAGGTAATTTTGTTGTAAAAATGTCACACTCTAAAGAAAATAGAGTGTGACATATGAAGGTGAGAAGATTTTTACATAATAAATTAAAATAAAATCTTGTCAAATCTTATATTTGCTCTATAAAGTCCCATAGAATATGTTAATTAAGGAGAAATAAAATGAAAACTAAACATACTATAACATTTACAGTTGAAGATAATGGCGTAGAAAACCTAAAATTTGATGAAAAATGGAACAATCAACCTGCTTTTTTTAAGTGGGATTATCTAAATGATTTAGTGGTTATTCTAAGTGGAGAATACCAAAATGAAGGTAGAAACTTTGAAAAGGAGACAAAAAATGCCAGACATAAGTAGATTTAAATCTGTATCAGTATCAGTTGATACACATGATAAACTAATAAATTTAGCTCATGGTCGCTTTGAAGTACCAGTAAGTGTACAAAAAGTGATAGAGTTTATGCTAGAGAAAGAATTAAGGAAAAAAAATGGTAGATCTAACAGGCGAACACGACGTTAAGGCTATTTGCCCACGTTGTGACGGCGATGGCTTTATTAAAATTTTAAGTACACCAGACTTAGTAGAACATGACTGCCCACAATGTGATTCTCAAGGTTGGGTATTACTACCCGCAGAAAGATGTCGCGAAAACGTAGAAGGCGGTATTGAGGCACGTTGGAAAAAAACAGGCGAGTGTATATGAAATGCATAAAGTCAAACACTTTCATGGTGGATGTACCGGACCAATAATGCAAACAAATAGAATACTAGGTTCTTTAATTGGTGTTGATGTAATAGAAAACTTTAAAACTATTAATAATAAAATTGTACCTATTATTAATGAAAAGATAATTGCTACAAATATACAAACACAAACAGAACATTCTTTTACATCTGACAAGACTGATATTTCAGAAATAAATGATAACCTACACATAAGAGAAGAGTTTAAAGGTTTATTTTTTGAAATAGAAAAGTGTCTTGGTATATTTTTTGGTAACTTAAAACATATTGGTACTGATTATTTTATTACTAAATCATGGTCAACTTATACCGAAAAAAATAAGTTTATTTCTACTCATGAACACGTAGCTAGTCATTTTAGCTTTGTTTATTATGTACAAATTAATGATGATCATTCACCTTTGACTTTTTATGAAACTAAAAATAGATTTTATATGCCAGATTCTAGTGAATGGAAACAAGACAACTTTCAAAGTATGTCTTATGGATGTACGCCTGGAATGTTAATTGTTTTTCCAAGCCATGTATTTCATGGAACGGAAAAAGTTAATAAAACTGATGTTCCTAGAATATCTATAAGTGGTGATATTATGATCACTGCTAAACCTGGAGTGGTAACAGAACAATTGGTGCCACACCCATCAACATGGAGAGCACTATGAATAAACACATTAAAAATGTTGAAGAAGTTATGACTCGCTGTAATACGGAATTTAAGGTAGTATGGGCGCGCAAATTAGAACAACTATTAGAACTAAGGAGGGTGAGAGCACATGAACGACTTCAAAGTAACGCTCGGAGCGTATGCTAGTGGTATAATTGTGTGGACAGTTTTGATCTGCACAGCAGCATTAATGATTGCAAATATTGTCACAATATATAATATATATATTGTAATAGATACGATGTGGGTGGAGATTGCACAAGTGAAAGATACTAATATATCACTGTTTCAATTTATCGAGGCACATAGAGATGACTTTAATTAAAACCAACGGTGAGAAGATGGCTCGAATGGACATACCGGACCGAATGCGGTCAACAACTTTTGTACTGCCAATTGACGATAGGAAAGTTGCGGTTATCTGTAACTGGGTGCCTATGGAAGATGGCGCCAGAACTATCGCTCTCTGGATCAAGATCAAGCCTACTGATTCTTACATTGACCGTGAATTACGGGCATCAGGTAAACTGGTCAGTCGACTGCTCCAATACGGGGCGGATCTCAAAGATATTGCTGAAACTGTTACGACCGACAACATTGTAGGTCATGTAGTTAATTATTATCATAAAAATATGGAAGATATTCTCGCTGGCGCTGAACTAGAAAAAGATTTAAAAATGATGACAACCGATCCATTAAGATTTAAAATATAAAATATAGGAGGACTAAAATTATGCCACAAGGACCAGGAACATACGGATCTAAAATTGGGAGACCACGACAGAAAAAACTTGTTGGTGGATCATTAAAACATTATTACCCAGGAAACATCATAAAAGAAGGTGTTTTTGAAAAAAAAGTTAAACCTAAAAAAGTACCTAAAAAACCTCGAGTTAAGAAAAAAAGAGGCGGAACAGCAAAAGGTAAATCTAGTTTAACTAAAAAAGATAATCTTTCTTTACTTGTTACTAAAAAACCAAAAACTAAAATGATTGCTTAGTGATAAAAAAATTAATGGATGAATTTGAAATAGAATGGATTCCGGAAGAAGAAGAGGAAGAAGAACATATAACTGAGATCTTTGACACAAAGCCACCAAGTTTTCCTATAGATTATCCAGCGTCTATTATTGATAAGCGCTGTAAAGCTAAGTACGGTCATACCAACTGGGTAAGAATGGGCCGTATGTCACCAATAGAATTAGCAGGCAACCCTCATATACTTAATTATGAAGAGGGTGTTATTTATTTTAAAAAATCTCATAGAGTGTGAATAATGGTAGGTGAATATATAAAATTTAAGGGAAAACCTGGAACAGCTACAGATAAGACAAAGATGAAGTTGAGATTAACTGAAGCTAATAAAAAGAAATATAATACTCTACTTAAAAAGATGAAGTTATCCAGTATGAATAGATTTAATCCAGATGTTGGGATGGAGAAAATTCAAACGCCATCTCTAAAAGTTAAACGTGGTGGTAAAATTAAGAAAAAGAAGAAATCTCACTGAGTGTGAAGTTAGTAGATAAATATGTATACCCCAAAAGCTCCAGAGAGAAAATTGACGGGCTGCGACACTATAGTATTGATGGGTCAACAAGCAAATTGCCATCGGTTACTACTGTCATTGGCCAGACGAAGGCTAAGCGAGATGCAGATGCTCTCGAAGCCTGGAAGAAGAGAGTTGGCGCAGACGAAGCTGAACGTATAAGAAAGGAATCAGCTAATCGCGGTACGGCGATGCATAAGTATTTGGAAGACCTAATTAGGGGTCAGCGCTCCATGGACTTGACTACCACGGGTAAAGATGCACAGAGAATGGCTGAGATAATCGTGGATCGGGGATTGAATAGGTGTTCAGACATTTATGGTGTTGAAGCTACTTTGTACTATCCTGGATTGTATGCAGGTAGCTGTGATCTAATTGGGAAGATTGATGATAAACTTAGTATCATTGACTTTAAACAGACGAATAAGCCTAAACAGAGAGAGTGGATCGGGGATTATTTTATCCAGATGGCAGCATATGGCATGGCCCACGATGCAGTGTACAATACGGCAATAGAGCAAGGAGTTATTTTAATGTGCTCTAAAGATGGATACTTTCAAGAATTTGTGATAGAAGGAAAGGAGTTCCGTGAGGCTAAACATGATTTTCTCCGGCGCTTAAATATCTATTATGGGGGTTAGTCGTGGTGTACATACTTGCAATGCTCATCTACTTTGGAGTAGAGGCTCCGCATTATACGGTCTATCAGGGCCTGTCATTCTCAACTATGGAGAATTGTCAACAATACGTGGAAAAACACCAAGCAGAAATGTCTCACGAACTGTGGGACATGCATCGGGAATCGCGGATCGGGGACGAAATGCGCAAGCTTAGAAGCTTTAGAATAGAGTGTGCTTTAAAAAACCCTCCACCGACCTGGAAAGAAGTGTGACATAAATGTCACTGTGACAGAATGTCGCACAGGCTGTGTATATAGTGGAGATTTGACCCCCTAAGAAAAAAAAAAAAACTTTTTTACAGGATTTTGATGGTAATGGTAGAATTTAAGCTAAGTATATGTATTTATTAAGGAAACACTCTACCATAACACCTTTTTACAGTGGTAGACCCCGGTAGAGTACATCAGTTTTTCCCAGTTTTCCGCACTTGCAGTGTGAGACTTTTTTCTTGTTTTTTTTTCACCAGTGGTAGAGTCAAAACTCCACTATATGTTGACGTGAAAAAAGAAATAAGTATAAATTGAATATGCCGAAACGAACAGTGAAGAAGAGTACCCCCCAAACAGTTGAAAAAGTATCTAGTGATTTACCAAAAAGTATTAAGGTTGGTTATAGAGATATTGAGATAGAGTATGTAAACCCTGATTTCAAAACCGATAATTTAACTGACAGTTATGGTGAGTATCGTGCGCGCGAAGGCAAAATACTCATACAGCATGACATCTGTGGTCAAGAAACAAGCAACGTGATGCTCCATGAATGCATGCATGCAGCAGTGTACGGCTCTGGACTTAACCAAGCTAATGGTCCTCTTAAAGAAGATGACGCAGAAGAAATAGTTGTTAATCAATTAAGCAATTATTTAATGGGTATGTTTAGAGACAACCCATGGTTTTTAGATTTTATAAAAAATAATATGAATAAAAATAAAGATAGTGTATAAATAACTTAATTCCGGGGAGTTAAGTGAAAAATCTTTTAATTATATGTGCAGTCACAATCTGCATGCTAATTGGTTTTGGTATGTTGATGGATTCTGCTATGGCAGACAATGATGTTACCGATGCTGGTGCAACAGATAACACACAAACAAATTCTGCAGGATCAAATACTGCAATTACTGGAGGCTACTCAAGTTCTGCAAGTACAACCTATCAAGATGGTTCATCAAGTAATGCAACCACTAATGCAACAACCAACAATAATTCATACACTGGAGACTCAAGAGTAGTTCCTAGTGCATCGGCTCCTGCTATATCTAGTATGTCACAGGACTTATGTACAACAGGAGTTGCAGGAGGAATTCAGAAGTTTGGGCTAGGTGCAAGCATTGGTATTACAAAAAGAGACATGAATTGTGAAAGAATGAAGCTATCTAAGCTTTTGTTTGATTACAATATGAAAGTTGCAGCCGTCGCTATACTCTGTCAAGATCCACGCGTGTTCAGCGCGATGGAAATGAGTGGCACAAGTTGCCCGATTTTTGGAAAAATAGGCAGTGACGCCGAAGCAGAATGGGCCAAGTATGACAAACAACGCCCAGACTATGAAGAGTATGTAAAAGCTCTTAGATACATGGAAAAAGTAGATGAGGAAATAATGGAGGGGTTAGATGATAAGGAAAGTTATATACTCGATAGTAACGGCGATCCTACTAACATTCTCAAGTAGAGCAGACACAGTAGTAGTTACACAAGACGATCCAAACCCAGGAGACACCACAACTATTACCACTATCACTACTGGAAATCCTGTAACAACAGATAATTTACTTAGTCAGGACTGGACTGATGGTAGCTGGGTAGGAACCATGTTCCCCGATTCATCAGACATTAATGAGTCTATCTATCTCACAGGCAAAGATGGAAAGTATGCAGAAA
>VTLG01006142.1_pt1 | contig 21785 bp, 39 predicted proteins | sample 4694571 | NCBI WGS metagenome assembly VTLG01 (sample SAMN12604809, study PRJNA352737) | marine metagenome | biome: ENVO:00000447; feature: ENVO:00000209|ENVO:00000569|ENVO:01000036; material: ENVO:00002151; isolation source: viral sequences binned using virsorter ... | reverse complement strand
TAGATGTTCTAACTGTATCTTCTAGGTTATTTCCTTCTAAAGCAACTGTGCTTTTTTCTAACTTATCTTTAGTATGGTCTATAATTGCTTCACATTCTTCTGGTGAAACAACCCCGTCCACAACCACGATGGTGGGGGTCTGAGCGTATGCAAACATATTTTATTTAAGCATTACCCCGCTGTCCTGAAATTTTCTTCCACGCTTTCGGTTTCGGAGCATTTGCAGGGAGGAGTACACTGTTCCCAGAATCGTGTATAGGAGAAGATGTAGCATTCGATAAACGAGCTATCTCCTTATCAAGACCCTCACTTCCACCCCTATGAAGGGGGGAATTTAGATTTTCGTTTCTTACTTGTCTACTCATTCTATCTCCTCACATAGTGTAAAAATACTTGAGCTAATCGCTCACCTTCAAATTTATCTCTCCAGTGAGAACTCTCAATACCTTTGTAAATTAGTCCATCACCCTCTTCCAAACAAACCTTGTGAACCTCGTCAGTTTCTAAACATAAAGGCCATATATCATCATCTTGTTCCCGCTTTAATGTTATAGAGACGCTATATTCACAAGCATCCCTATCCCTATGCCTATGCAGGATGTCGCCATTTTTATAAACCCTAAGATATGAATAAGTAGGTTCTAAAGTTTCTCCCGTATATTTCCTCATATCATAGAGAAAACGATATAATAAAGTTCGCATGGCCGGATCATCATAGAATGCCGGAGTATTCGGAACTTGGTTGTCTGGTATTGAATCGGGGGAGTTAGCCATATCGTAAGCGTAGTATCCAAGGAAGTCTAGTAAATCTCCTTTCAACATACCCCTTGCTATCTTGAAATTAGTAGGCCCAAGAGACATAACTATACCTAGCGCCTTTGGTTACAGGTTCAACTCTATGCGGATATACAAAGTTAGAAGGAAATATAATCAAATCTCCAGCTTCAAACTCTATAACCTTATCACCCCACATTACAAACTCACCACCTTCAAAATCTTCATTCAACTGACCAACAAGAGAAAGCATAGGAATTCCTTTTATCTTACCGTCAAATAAAGAACTAATATGATCACAGTGTTCAGCCATTTGTTGGCCTTCACTGTAACGAAGGAACTTAGTAATAGAGTAACCATTCAAACCATAAAACCACTTATACTTAAAACTTCTTATGTACTCTGTTAAGGTATGCTGAAGTTTTCTAATGATGACATTACTGATCTTCGCCTGTTCTTCATTCCAGCCATGTCCAGTATGTCCTAGAAACTCAGGCTCTGCACTCCCAGATGGGGAAGACTTAACCTCTCGCCCCCATCCAGAACCATGCTCTGGATCATTTTTTTCATACCCGGTAAAGTAATGTCTTTCCCATTGACTTTCCCGTAAGATTTCTAAAGACGATTTACAAAAGTCTTTATCTAGGAATTCTTTTTTATGAAATAAATAATCTTCTATATTATTGAGCATAAGTAAGTGGGGGCGATTAAGCCCCCACTCTTACAGCTTAAACGTCTGCTAAGAAACCACTTGATTTCTGGTTCTTAGACATCAAACCATACTCAGCAACGAGCATCTGTTTAACGCTATCACCAGTTTTGGCAAGAGTTTCCGTGCGGAAAGGACGTAGGTAAGCAACAGCCCAGAAATCGAAGTCGATAAACCAACAATCTCTAGCACGTTGGAACCGATCTGGGATTATTTTGAACGTCCCAAAATCGGATACATAAACGTCAACTGCTGCTACAACACTTGCGGGGGCTGCTTTATCAGCAGCGGTTCTCAACGCAGATACTGTCTGAGTAAGCGCGGAAATAACTTGTTTATTACCTGAATCAACAAGAATAGTATCCGGTGAACCGCCATTATCAAAGCACTCCGCGATAACAATCTTCATACCAGCTTCTGTCAACGTACCCGTAGAGGTAGCATCAGATGCGGTATCAGTACCGTTACCCGAAGAAGCAGAACCCAACCCGGGTGGGGAAGGTGCGCCGCCTAGTGAGTTATAATTAGCCGCAATCCATGCGGGTAATCCAGCCGTAACCCTTGCAGTGCCGGCCGCGCCGACATTACGAGCTACGTTATCCATTAACATTTTTTCCATATCGCGCTTCATTTCTTTAGCACGCTTGGCCAACTGATACGCTTGCGAACTGCGCCGACCGGCGAAATCCACTGCTTCCGCAGTACCTGAAGTCTGGACAGCTTTCACGCTTATCTGTGTGTAGTTACCAACGCGAGTAGGCTCTGCAACAGCCAATGACTCTGGATCATTACCTTCCAACGAACGGTTTGCGGCCGCTGTGGTAAGATCGTCAGTTTGCCACTCAAAGAAAGTGTTGTCAGCAGTCTCTCGACCACAACCACTTAAAAAGGGTGTATCAGTTGGAGAAATGTTATAGATGATATTACTAAGGTCTTCTCTGATGCCTATAGCACCATAGACCGTTCTAGTATTTGTAGGAACTGTCATCTATAGTTCTCCTTTAGTTATATTTCTACAAAGTCTTCAAACAATGCAGACGCATCTTTAATATGGCCTGATTGCTTTAGACGCTTCATTTGGACAGTACGTTTCTTTTTGTCAGTAGCTTGTTTCCCCCTGGGTGAACCGGGGCGAATAACATTGGGCTTGTTTTTTAGCTTTTTAGATTTGACATCAGAATTTTGAAGTGCATCGTACATACTTGCTTTACGCAAAATCAAAAGATGCCTGTGATCTAAAAGACCATCAAACTCATTGTCAGAATACCCCTGACTTAAAGCATATTCCCTAGCTTCATTCCAAATCTTTGTTTTCTGATCCGGGTCTTTCCACTCAGGGAGTTTTTCTTCTAGTTGGGTAAGGTGGTACTCAGCAACCTGTTGTTGTCGTTGCCCCCTCTGCTGTTCCGCAGCTTGGGCGTGTTGAGCCTGTGCCTGTTGCATCTGGGCTTGATTAGCCTGGAGTTTGGCCTGCATTTGAGAAAGCTCATCCCGCTTAGATAAATATTCAATGGGGTCATCCTGACGGAGAGTTTCCCAATCAATATTGTTGTACTGCTCTAAACCAGAAAGAGAGTTCTGGACTACCTGCGATAAGGCTCCAACGTACTGCTGACGCTCCTGTTGCAATGCGTTGATCTCAGAGGTGTATTGACCATATAAATATTCAATAGCTTTGCGACCTTCCGACAACTCTTGCGTCTTTTTGGTATAATCCGATTGGCGACTGTAGCCTTTCATAAGCTCGTCAAGGGTTACTTCCTGTTCTTCGCCGTCTACTTTGACAGCGTACAGTAGTTCCTCTTCAGCTTCTTCATCGGTTTCCTCAGATTCTTCTTCGGCCTCTTCAGCCTCTTCTTCCTCTTCGGTTTCCTCTTCCAATGATTCGTCTTGAGTTTCCTCGGTAGACTCTTCTTCTTCAGTAGGTTGTGCTTCCTCAGTTTCTGGTGTTTCCTCTTCAGGTTCCATTATTCCGAGTAATGCTTCTTGTGCTTCCCGTACACTACCGGGTAGCTCGGGTAACGGCTCTGCCGTTGGTTGCGGGGCTGGTTGCGTATCCGCCATAATTAAATTCCTCTATCAGATATATGGGTGTTGCTTTTCCAGAATCTTGTTCATCTGTCCTGTTTCAACTATGGACTTTATATGACCGTCAATTCTGTCAAGCAGTCTTATTGCAAGCCAGATAGATTCTCTAGCTTCCAAATCTGTTGAACCGCTGTGATTCCAACGATTCATTAAATCTTCTTTTAGTGTGTCAAATGCTTCTTTTAACAACGGGTCGTTTATGAGTGATTGCGCTCTTCGTTCCCTTTCTTCTGGTGTCATGTGGCTCCTATGGCTACAGCACGTTTCTGTTCGCGCTCAAGTTGAAGTTCTGCAACTTTTAGTTGCGTATCTACAGCATCTTTCTGAGCTTCCTGCTGAATCTTCTGGGCTTTTAGCTGAACTTCAGCGGATTTAATTTCTAGTTCTTTCTGTTTCACCTGCATTTCCATTTGAGCCATCTGCTGTTCGGGGGATGGTTGTGGGGGTTGCGGTGGTATATTTGCAGGATTAGTCAGATAATCATCTACATTCTGGAATCCCATTGCCTTTACAAGTGCAGCACCTAGGTTGTACATATTCTGTACATTGACGATAGGTAGACCACCCTTCAGGGCTTCCCCAGCAAATGAAAGCATCTGAGACAAGTGCATCATCTGTTGATCTTTGTTTCCATTTCCCAAGGCTACACTTACAGTGCAGTCATACTTATCCTTCCACGCATCAGGACGTACAGGAACCCAGTTATTACGCAACCTAACAACACGTTCCCTGTCTTGATTTTTCATAAGGAGTTCGTAAATGGTTCGCATGAGGTCTTTTATACCAGTTTCCGCAAAGTTTCTGGCTATAAGTTCTACGCGACTTTGTGAAGCAGTCATCACAGCATTCACAGCCGTTGCAGTTGTGTGTGATGTTAGTGCGTTCTCATTCATGCCCTGAGACATACGAGATACGCCCGCCCTAGATTCTCTAACGCTATCGAGGTACTCAAGCATCTGAAATGTATATGGCTCTAAGGATGGCGTAGCCAGAGGCGTGACGGCATTTGGGGATTTGACCCTGACCACACCACCCGGTCTTTGTGTAAGCAAGTCATCCAAGTTCGCTTGTCCTTCTAGTACAGCGTATCTTCCGTAGTTCTGGTTATAAGCGTTGTCCATTAATGTTCGCATCAGAGTGCTTTTCATTAACTGCAAATCCATAACAAGGTCAGCAACTGACAGACCAAAGAATTTATGCGGTATTTTTATGGGAGTAATGGATACAAAGGGGATAGAATCTATTTCGTCATTAGCAAGAACCGTAGAGCCTACAGTACATACCTTCCTCAATTCTGTTATACCATCATTATTAAAGTCTGTCCTTAGATAAGACTCATGCAACCAGTAAGTTCTTAAACCATCCTCACCATAAGTGGGGTCACCGCCCCAACCTTCCCAAAATTGGGCTGAGTTATCAAATGCATAACGCTCCAAACGCTCCCCAGAAAACTCATCCATACCATCATCACCACCACCCAAGTCTTCATGCTCAAGGTCTTCGTCTGGATACATCTCCCTTAGTTCAGAAAGGGTTTTCAAAACTCGATGACAGACAAACCTAGCGTCCTGTATATCCTTGGATTCCCTAGATATTAGGAATTCAGAAGGGGGTACATTCTCTATTTTTATCCGTCCGTTGTAATTCTTGCGTTTTATAACAAGATCATGGTAAGGAGGCTGCCCCTCTTCCTGCGTCTGAGTATGTTCTATAACCTCTACCCCCTCATCAGACAACAGGGCGGTAAGCGACATCTCATCAAGATTTCTATACTCTTCCCTTTCTTCCTCCTCGTATTCCTCCCACCAGACTTTTACAATCCCATTTTTAGATAAAAGGGCATCCGTGAACCAGGAGTAAAGTATCTCCCAACCCGGATTGTCTTTTGTAAAAACGTAATTAACGTAGTCTGTAGCCTGTTCAGCCATCTGTACGTCTTCCGGGCCGTGGGGAGTAAATTTCACCATCTCATCCCCGGATGCAAATACACGCATGAGGGATGGCTTTATCCACTCAATAGTATCCTGTACAGTAGAATCTACATATTGGCTACGACCCTCTACCTCGTTACCAAAGGGTTGGCCATAGTAGTACGACATAGCCTGTTCCCTTTGATGAGATATGGTGTCACCCATGTAACCAAGAGAATCGGTTATTTCTCCCCGAATTCTTGTGATTAACTCTTCCTCAGTGATTTTTTCTTTAGCCATTAAACAATTCCGTAGTTCCTGTATTTAACGTCTGCTGTCCATGCGGGGTCTTCCCCAGCTACAGCAAAGCGTTGTGATTGGAAAGCATAGCGAGTGGCGCTCATTAGGTCATCCCTTATGGGAACTACCTTTCCATCCTTCCTGTGGTACATCCTGAATTCTTCAAACCAATCAGACAGCGTGGAGAAAACTTTAAATTTTTCAGCCTCTACTGACTGAAGCATTGCCATAAGACCTTCCTCGATAGAGTTTGAGCCTTTATTGTTACCTAATGCGGGAGGATTAGTGAAATGCTCCAGCAAGAAGTTGCAACCTAAATTTCTGTATTGGTCAGCAAGACCCGGATTCCCCATGCTATCCCGGCGGTTTCCGTCATGCGGGTAGGCTATAGGAATAAAATGCGGCCTAGTTTTTATTATCTGGGCGTGAATAGCCGGGCTGGCCTTTGATTCTCTGTAACAATCGTATATATAAAATGTGTCTGTGTCCCTGTCCACCGCACACCAGACTACAGCGGTTGGATGATCCCACCCAAAATCTATAGCGGCTATACGGGGCCAATGATCTTCAATCTTTATAGGTTCAGTTATAACCTCGTCTTCACTAACGGGGAATACAAGGCCAGAGCCGATAGAGGGTCTTCCATAACGCCTCATTTCCCTCTCATGTGGCGAGTAAGCTGAGAGTATCTGGGTCATCACGGACTCTGAGAGGTGGCCTCTTTCCCCCTGCATGGAGAATATCCTCTCTGAGGCATCATCCCAAGTCGCATTAGTCAGGGACTGACCGCTCTGCAAACGGTTCATAAAGGACGCAACAGTTTCCGTCATCCCCTGTTCTGGGGTAAAAGTCATGTAAACCATGCCTTTTCTGTCCAGTGTCCTCGTCACCGCTTGGCTGTACAGCTCTCTTGACGGCTCTTCATCGAGCCAGATACAGTCCACAGAGCGACCCTGCCACTTCTCTTGGCCCATTTCATAGGCTTTGAAGAATAAAGAAGAGTTCCCACCGCTAACGTGCTTGATTAGAGCGACCGATTTGGCGTTAGGTACTCCAGGCTTCCTCTCGGTCTTTACTATTAGTTTTTTCGGTATTGCACCGGAACCGAAAGCGTCTGGATCATCAGGGGAACCCAATAATTCATGTTGGACAATATCCCTCGTAGTCTCATTAGAGATACCTCCCGCCCAAGCCGTTATAGGTTGCTTAAACCTACGGCCTTGCCACCACTTGGGATATAGCCCAGTAACGTGGAAAGCAAGCTCGGCGGCTCCGCAATAGGACTTCCCTATGCGGTTAGCAGCCATCAGGAGCCTCTGGTTTGCCTCTGAGCCTGTCTTATGGAAGTTTAGCTGGTAGGGGTAGGGGTCATAGAAGTCGAGCTTATTGTAGCGCTCACGCTGTCTTATCTCCCTGGCAATCTCTACAGCTTTCTCTAGCTCTATCCTTGAATGGCCCATCTTTATATCTTTGGTCAGATACCTCAACCCCGCTTGCTGTTCTTTTTAGCCAGATAAGCCTTATAGGCCCTTTTGCAGGAGGCTAACGTCTTATGGACTCCACCCCCAAAACTCCAGCCACCCTTTACCTTCCTAATAGGCATCAGTTGACCAGTTTGGGAATCTCTTCAGGCTCAGAAGAGCCAGTTAAAGCCTCCAGTTCCCTTCTCAGCTCATCCGTAGAGGCGGCCTCGACATGGGATACCAGTTGCTCTACCTTATCCACAGGCTTCAACCCAGCCCTATCCAGGAAGTCTTTAATTGCTCCTAGCTTAACTGCATCAGAACTGGACTCTTCCATCAGGGTATGTAACCTAGCCAACACACCGGGAATAGCATCTGCCATCATTTCCCTAGTCTTCTCAGCTATCTCATGGGTGAATTGCTTCTTGAGGGAATATCCCTTCTGTTTGGAGGCTTTATCAGAGTAGCCTGCCATTTCTGCTGACTTAGCAGCGTTTCCTGTCAGGCAATAGGCTTCTATGAAGGCTTCCTGTTTGTCTGTTCTCATAATATACCTGTATAAGAGTTTGGTTATTTTATTAGGTTTCCTCCTCCGCTGTATGAGGAGAATATAATAATAAATAAAAAAATAAAAGGGGGTCGGGTGGGGGTCGCCTGAGGCATCCTCTTTTGTCCTGTCAGCTCATCGAGGCAACCCCTGAGGCTACCTCTTGGATCCTGCCTTGAGGCTTCCTCTTGGCTACGCTGTGAGGCTACCTCTGAGGCGCGTGAGGCTTCCTCTAGGCTTCCTCTCTGAACTGGTTTGGTTCTCGCTTTGGTTTGAACTGCGTGTGTGTGCGTAAGCTGTACATCTTGAGGCAACCTAAAGCAGACGAGGCAACCTCAGAACGGACAACCTCTTCTCTAACTGTCTACTACTCTCTCTATGGGATAACAGTAATGGACTGGTTTAACCTCTACCTTTTATGGGCGCGATTTCGATGGGGCCGGGAAAATTCAAGGCCGAAAAAGCCTTTTAAATCTATAGGTTAGCCTCGATCGAGTGCGTCAAAAATGTAACGCTTGCGCCTCATATGGCAATAAATTACACTAGCAACACTGTAAACAAATAGAGGAAACCTAAACGTGAAAATAGGACATAACTTTGAATGTGATCTCTGCAATAAAAAGGTAGAGGAATTACAGCAGATGTGGGGCTACACAGTAGGCGTTGAATTGTATGACCTCCACAATGGCGAAATAGTTAGCCGTGCGCCTTGGTTTTGTGACGATTGCATAGAAAGTGTGGAGGAAACCTAATGGCACAAACTAAGCAAATGACGTTTGAGGTGGAAGGGGAAAAAATCCAGATCAAGGCCAGACGCAGAAACAATCTCCGGTACATTGTCGAAATCAATGGATGGAAGTGTATGACTGCTACAGATATGATGCTGTTCAATGACGAGAGTGATTTCGAAGGCCAAGCACTAGACCAAGCTATCGAAAAAGGATTTGCCAAGTGGTTGAAGGCTACCCACTAGTCGAAACGGGCGGAGGCCCGTCTGCGTCAATCAGGCGCACTGATGAGACTTAACAGAGGAAACCTAAAATGTCAGAGTACAAAGTTAAAAAGCAGTTTAGCCGTACCGGAGGCGTTACTCTTGAACGGTCACAGCCTAAAGTAGGACGAAACCAAGCGTGTCCATGTGGATCAGGTAAGAAGTACAAACGCTGTCATGGAGGCATTCAAAATGTTAATTAGAGAACGTAAAAGGCGTAACCTTAAAAAGGACATTATTGACGTGTTTCTTGTCATGAATGTTTCAGCAATGTTGTGGTTCTGCTTGTGCAAGGGTTGGGGGCTGATCTAATGGCGCACTTTAGAATATCCAACTGGGCGCACGATCCATCCAAGCGCAAACATAGATGGCGTTGTTCTACTTGTGGGCGCATTATTCAAGACGGTTCTGACGTTGTAGTTGAACGGCGCGGAAGTAGGACAAGGCGCGGTCACTGGGGCCAAAGTTGGGCTATGGGTAGTTTAGGCTTCCACGGTGACTGTTGGGATAACGCAGACGGTGACGCCGGAGTTATGGCAAGGAGTAACAATGAAAGTAATTAGCCTTTATGATTTTACTGGTGGAGCCGTCAGGCCTATGGCAAATGCTGGCGCGCTTTGTTTCTGTTTTGATATTCAGCATCCCTATTCGCAGTTTGGCGCCGATGTGGAAAAGGTCGGAAAAGGTCAGATCCATTACCTTCACGCCGACTTACACGATCCACGCGAACTGGACTCAATATTGTTTGAGTGCGGAGAGGTTGATTTTTTATTCGGATGGCCTCCATGCACAGATTTGGCGGTTTGCGGAAATTCTAGTAAAAAATTAAAACTGGCCCTCAATCCTAATGTGGAGGTTGAGGCAACCCAACACGCTATAAACTGCGCTGACTTGGCTGACCGCTTTGGCTGTCCGTACATGATAGAAAATCCGGTCAGTAGGTTGGCTACCTTATGGCGTAAGCCAGATTACTACTTTCATCCGTTTGAATATGGCGGTTACTTGTCTGATGATGAGGCAGTCCATCCGACTTGGCCCGATTACATTCCGCCAAAAGATGCTTACAGCAAAAAGACTTGCCTCTGGGTATCAAAGGATACCTTTGTGATGCCCCAGAAAAGACCAGTGGAGTGCGAATCCTTTGGATCGTCACGCCAACATCGGTTACTGGGGGGTAAATCCATCAAGACCAAGAACATCCGCTCCGCGACTCCTAGAGGCTTTGCAAAGGCGGTGTTTGAGGCTAACTCAAGAGGGCTTTAAAATGAAACTAGAACCGTTAGAATTTAACGCTTTGCAAGTTGGTTTAGACCATCTCCTAGAATCGCTTGACGATATGAATGTTGCGGTAAATAGTGGTGATGAAGAGATGGCAATCAAAATAATGGCAACTAGGCAAGCCAAGGCCAAACTGGATCAACTCCACAAGGCCATAGAATCGGAGGGGGGTTTCTCCTCTGTTGAGATATTCATTAACGAATAGTGATTATGGGATAGGGTCACACCGTGGCCCTATAACGTAAACATTAACAGAGGAAATCAGTATGAACGTACCCCCACGCTATCAATTTGCAGAGGTTCCCAATAGTTTGCTAGGCTGGTTTTTTGTGCGTCTAGTCAGGAAGTACGCAAACAAAAAGCGGTACAAGGTCAGAGTGCGCGGTCAGCACTTGTGCGCGGGCGAGAACTGGCGCGAGTACATCGCCGGACAACCCATCAACAAATCAACCCATCTCAGAATCTACTTTGACGATCAATGGAGAAAATCCCCATGACAGATACAAAACATAATGGTTGGACTAACTATCCAACTTGGCGCGTTCGTTGCGAATTGTTTGACGATACGCGAGACTTTGAAAACTTAACCTCTGACCAGATAGACCCCCAGTGGGCAGAAGAATTCGCAGAGCAGATAATTTTCAATGAGGACGCTTGGCAGGCCAGCCTGATGGAGTCCTACGCTAGGTCTTGGCTGTCAGAGGTCAACTGGCACGAGATAGCGAACCACATCAGAAAAATGCTAGAAGAAATAGAAGCTGACGAGTAAACCCCTAAACCAACCCAATCCCACAGGACGCCTCGAATTGGGGCGTTTTGTTGGGATTACAACGTCACTCTGGAGGTGACTATGACAATGCTGACTGATGAACAAATCGAAGAGGTATATATCGAACTGCGCGGTACGGAGACGGCAGCCGATATCGCTAAAATGTTTCACATCTCAAAAGAGTTTCTCCGTGTCATAAACCGTGGCGAGGTACGGAGCCAGGCCGGAATGTCGTACCCTATACGGCAGCGACCGAAAGCGAGAAAGTCCGACCCCGAATGGCCTTTGGCTGATGAGCAGAATATTTTCTTTAACCCTAGATACGGAGCCAGGCGATGAAAAAGCGAGGCCAGAAGGTCAAACTCAAACACAACGAGACAGGGCAGCTCATCGAGGCCAAGGTTGTCCTAGCTGACAGCAAGCAGGGATACCTAGCCGAACTGATAGGTAAACCGTACTGTGGATTCCTGGACGCTTGGCACTGGTATAATCTCAAAGAGTGGAGCGAAGTATAATTTTTAACCCTTAGATATAAGGAGCATAGCAATGACTGATGACGCAACCCCAAGCAAACATTTGCTTGTTGATTTTTTAATAGACCACGTTAAGCATTTCGGAGCGTTCCCTGTCGAATATGAAGATGAAACAGGCGTGGTTCATTCTTGGGATTCTTATTGGCATATCTTAACAGGAGCAAAGTAATGGCTAGTAAAAAAACTGTAACCCCGACTAGGCATAGTTGTCTGGATATTTAGCTTTCCTCCGATATTGGGAGCGGCTCTTCATGGGGCCGCTCTTTTTTTTGCCCCAAGAATCACGCTGAACCAGATTCCTCTGGCGTCGAACGCGCCTCTGGTTCTTTTCTAGGTCGGAGGACAAAAGAAGATACCCTCCTCTCGGATTCCTAGCTTCTGTAAGCATACCTCTAGGATGATCTCTGGATTCCCCCCGTGCAGATACCGCCGCCGAGTGAATTCTTTCTCTACCCACTCCTTGCTCAATGGCCCCCCACATTGTAGGAATTCTGTATAAAGCCACTCCTCGGCATTCCATGTGCTGAATTTCTTCTTTGCCATGTGTTTATTTATGCAATAGTTGTCTCTTCTGAGCCGTTAGTGACCCAGATCGACAGGCTATAATTGGTACTGTCAGATCACATCTCTCCACCACTTAACAAAGGCTGGCCCAGACCTCACCAAAACGTCACATTAACGAGAGTTTTCCCCGGCTCAAAGGGCGTCTAACAGTCTCCGCTTTCTGTCCGATCGAGCCACAGAGGAGGCCCATAATTTGAATGTCGGAAACATTTTTCTCCTACATAATAATAAATGGGAGGTAACCCAGTGTATATTACGTTCTTCTTAGTTATCAACTACTTAGGTACTGTTTATTATTAGTGTATGGATAAAAGAATAAAAAGATCGCTGGAAGTTCTACGGAATCTGCCGAGATACCTTGAGGCATCCCGAGCTAGATCGCATGACCATAGTATACCTCTTGATTCGGCCCGGAACCGCTGCCTCAAGCAAATCGAGGTGATCCAAGGCACAAACTCTAGGCACAAAGAGGAAGCCCTGAGGGAGGCTTGGAGAATCTACCTCGATCTACAGGACTTTAAGGCTCCCTCTGGAGAGAGACAGGACTACAACCCCAAGCGGGAGATTTCCCTGGATTCCCTCCCAGAAAACAGCCTCTGGGTTGATGGTTCTGCTGATGACTCCAGCGCAGAGGTGCGCTCTGGGGGCTTGGGATACAAACACGTTAATTGGGATAGTGCCTATCTGATTGGTAAGGCCAAGGGGAATCCCGTTGGAGGCTACTGGAGAAAAGAGAATGATAAGACCTTCCCTGTTAAAACTTACACAAAAAAAGAACTTGAACGCTTTTACCTGCCACGTAGGTAGTATAATAGACCTTGACACTGGGATCGTGTACGGTTCACGGACTGAGTGCATCGAGGCTTTGGGGCGCGAGGTCGCCGTTCCAATATTTCACTCTCGGAAGAAACACAAGCGACTAAGGATCATCACAATGGCAGACCGAATGAAAGCGATGTACGAACGAGGTGCGGCAGGATGCAGTGAGGCCGGGATTGAGATCAACCTAACCCTGAACGACTTGAGTGGCTACGCTATCGGAGGATGGACGGCTGAGAAGTTTGACGATGTTAAGAACCTTATCGACCACCACTGTGAGATGATGTCGGAGATAGCTGATAAAATCGGAGAGGCAGGACGGGCATTGGGCAGACAGGAAACTCTGGAGGAATTCCAAAATGACTTTTCAATCGAACAATCATACATCACAGGGGAGCGACCCGTCATGGTGCACCGTCTGTAATGAGAAGCCAGTAAAACATTTCCGCCCCGCTTACCTATGTGACGGCTGCTGGAGTGACAAGTACGGAATGCAAAACGTGGGCGGAGTGGTGAAGCCTTTCAAAGAACACTTGAAAGATATCCTGATCCGTAAAGGACTTTACATCGAAGATGGGGAAACCACTGAGGAGTACCACAACAAAATGGAACTGGAAGGACGAAGTATACTTCAGCGACTCATCGGAAGGAAAACGGGCAAAGTGGTCGTACATAAAGGCCCGCCCTGATGTACACGCTGTTGTCATGGCCTGTTATAAACACTTTGGAAAACTAGCTGATGTGAAGGTGTACCGCAAGGAGAGCGCAGATGAATGAGCTGTCGCTGTTTTCAGGAGCCGGAGGTGGCCTCTTAGCCACCAAACATTTTCTTAACTGGAGGACTATAGGTTATGTCGAACAAGACCCCTACTGCCAAAACATCATCACGCAAAGGGCGAAAGAAGGCTTACTTGATACCGCACCCCTGTGGGGAGACATCAATGAGTTCATTGAGTCCGGTTCTGTTGACCAGTACAGAGGCGTTACGGGCGTGGTTACAGGTGGCTTTCCCTGTCAACCATTTTCAGTGGCAGGAAGGCGCAAAGGAAAAGATGATGGGAGAAACTGCTGGCCCCAGTGCATCGAGGTTATTCGCAGAGTTAAGCCAAGATTCTTTTTTGGCGAGAACGTCCCAGGACTCCTTAATTCCGGGTACTTCCCAGAAATTCTCAGGTCGTTGGCCCAAGCAGGGTATGCTGCAAGATGGATTGTGCTGGGATGTGACGATGCGGGAGGAAACCACAGGAGAAAAAGGCTCTGGCTACTGGCTTACTCCACAAGCCTCGGATTGGAAGAACATGGACACCGCCAAGCAGGAGATGTTAGCCAAGCAAGCGAAGATGTGGCCTACTCCTCGCGCCCAAGACTCCAAGCACGGAGCGGCAACGGAGTGGGAACTGAACACAGATCACATGGGAACGAAGGGCAGCTTGAGGGTGCAAGTAGTCAAGCGGGGGCTGTGGCCTACGCCGACACAGGACAGCGTATCGAACCGCAAGAACAGGTACAAACAGGGGGGGCTACCCCTGACGACAGCGGTGAATATGTGGCCCACTCCGTCAGCGACTCCGAGGGGAGCGCACACGGGAGCAAAGTCTGGCGAGGTTTCGAAAGATGGGAAGACGAGGACATCAAAGAATGGTACGAGGTGGGGGGCAACCCTACAAACTTCAGTGGGCAGTGGGCAATTGAACCCAACGTGGGTAGAGTGGCTCATGGGGGGGCCGCTAGGGTGGACAGACTTAAAGCCCTTGGCAATGGACAAGTTCCACTTGTGGCTGACGTTGCATGGGGAATGCTAGGTGGACAAGAACTGGAAGAGATTTGAGCGGAGGGTAGCCCTTAGGACAGGTGGGGAACGTATCCCTGTGTCTGACAGGAGGACTCCTCTTGACGTTAAGCATCCCTACTTGGGGATTGAGTGTAAGCACAGAGAAAAGATTTCAAAGTTCCTGAAGGATGCTCTCTCTCAAGCAGAGGCAGGATCCGTGGAAGAGAGCCTGATACCGACAGTAGTTCTGGGAGAAAAGCACAGCAGCAGAATGTACGCTTTTTTAGACTTGGACAATCTGGTGAAGCTGTTGGAAATCATGCACGTTTTACTAAACGAAGACCCCATGATAGTAGTAGGGGAAGGAGAAGATGATTATGAGTAGACTATCGAGGATTGATAATCCCATTTCTATAATGGAAGAGTTGCTGAACCCTTACAAAGGTAACATGGGGATGACCCCAAGAGTGTGGGAGGTAGGCACTAAGGATAATCCCACCATCGTAGTACGCAGAGAGATGGTAGAGAAGAAGTACAAGGCATGGCAGGAAGAGGATGGGTCTTACCATGAGGAGATCGTGCTAGACGAGGAGCCAACCAAAGCTGGGTTGACTGACTGATGCTCTACGAGGATTACATTGCCATCTCTAGGTACGCTAGGTATCTACCGGAAGAGCAGAGGCGGGAGACTTGGGGGGAAACCGTCAGTCGCTACGTCAATTACTTTGGTCACAAGTTTGACCTTCCCCCCGCTCTGATGGAGGAGTTGTCAACCGCAATCAAGGACAAGGATGTGATGCCCTCTATGCGTTGCTTGATGACTGCTGATCCTGTGCCAGGAACTGGGGCGTTATCCAGAGATAATATCTGTGGGTATAACTGCGCCTATGTTGCTGTCGATCACATCAGGGTATTCGGTGAGTCGTTGTACATTCAGATGAATGGCACTGGCCTTGGGTTCTCTGTTGAGCGTCAGTACATCCAGAAGCTACCGGAGGTTGCCGAGGAGTTCCATGATACGGACACCACCGTAGTCGTAAGGGATAGCAAGCTAGGCTGGGCTACTGCCCTCGATGAGTACGTGCGACTACTCTATAGCGGGAAGCTACCCAAGGTAGACGTTTCCAGGGTCAGGCCAGCAGGCGCTCCCCTTAAAACATTTGGCGGAAGGGCGTCCGGCAGTTGGGCGTTTGAAAGGATGCTCATCAATGTGGCTAAGATATTCAGGGGTGCGAAGGGTAGAAAGCTCACCTCAATAGAAGTCCACGATGTGATGTGTTACATAGGGGAGTGTGTGGTAGTCGGGGGCGTTCGGAGAACCTCGCTCATCAGCCTGTCTAACCACTCAGACGAGAGGATGCGCCACGCTAAGATGGGTAACTGGTTCACTGAGAACCCTCAACGGAGTCTGTCTAATAACTCCATCTGCTACACAGAGAAGCCTGACATGGGCGCATTCATGCGTGAGTGGCTGGCTATTTATGAGAGCAGGTCAGGTGAGCGGGGGATTTTCAATCGGGAAGCCTGTAAGGATATGATCCCTGGGAGGCGTGACCCTAACTACGAGTTTGGGTGCAATCCCTGTAGCGAAATAGTATTGAGGGGGCATACCAATACTGGTGGAGGGGGTGGACAGTTCTGTAACCTCACTGAGGTAGTCGCCAAGCCTGATGACAATCTTGAATCCCTCAAGGATAAGGTAAGGCTGGCAACCATCTTGGGTACTTTGCAATCTTGTCTTACCGACTTCAAGTTCTTGCGTAAGGGCTGGAAGGATAATTGTGATGAGGAGCGGTTACTTGGTGTTTCCATCACAGGAATCTATGACTGCCCCGCACTACGCAATAGTTCTGCTGAGTTCCTGAATGACCTTAGGGATTGGGCAATACTGGTGAATGAGAAGTGGGCCAAGATTCTAAACATAAATCCCTCCGCTGCCATTACCTGTATCAAGCCGAGTGGAACGGTGAGTCAGCTTGTTAATTCATCCAGCGGCTGCCATCCGCGTTGGTCGAGCCATCTAATTCGCCGCGTGAGGAACGATAAGAAAGACCCGATCTCCACCGCCCTAATAGAGGCTGGTGTGCCTTACGAGGAAGACAAGCACAACACAGAGGCTTGGGTATTCTCTTTCCCAATGAAGTCTCCGAGGAAGTCTCTGACAAGGCATGAGGTAGGCCCAATAGCCCAGCTAGAACTATGGAAACACTTTGCCATCCACTTTTGCGAACATAAGCCAAGCATGACTTGCTATGTACCAGAGGATTCGTGGGCAGAGGTTGCCTCTTGGATTTGGAAAAACTGGGATATTGTAAATGGGATTTCGTTTCTACCCTCCTCAGATGAGGGGCATATCTACGACCAAGCACCTTATGAAGACCTTACCGTAGACGAGTACAATGAGATGAAGAAGGGATTTCCAACCAAGATAGATTGGACAAGTATAGTAGAGGAAGCAGATGTGACCACCGCCAGCCAGGAATTAGCCTGCGTTGGCGACCACTGTGAGATATGACAAGGTTTGTTTGGACTGTGGAGTTGCCTTAACTGAGGATAATTCTTGGCCCTCATATATAAGAAGTAGTCATTATGTATGCAAAGAATGCTCAAAGAAGAGGGATGAGATCAAAAGAAAAGATCGCCTTCCCTACTTTAGCGAGTATAATAAGACTATCTTCTATCCCAAACACAGGGAAGAGGTGTTAGCGAGATCAAAGCAATGGCGACTAGACAACCCAGAGAAACGGAGAGAGTACAGTGCAACCTACAGAGCATCCAAGTTGCAGAGGACGCCTCCTTGGGTGGACAGAAAGGAGTTAGCTAAAGTGTATGCGCTCTGTCCAGATGGATATCATGTTGACCATATCATTCCTTTACAGGGTGAACTGGTTAGCGGTTTTCACGTACCAGCGAACCTTCAATACCTCACGCCAGAAGAGAACAGCATTAAGGGGAACAGTTTTGATCCAGAAGAATTTATGAAGTCATTAAAGTATCTGAAGTGGGTGGCGTCCTTACCCTGCATTCATTGCGGGGCGGAGTCTCAGGCTCATCACCTGAGGGTGGGGCAACTGGGAGCGGGTATGGGAAAGAAAGCATCTGACTTCTTTACTATCCCTGTCTGCTTCCAGTGTCACGCTGGATGCCATGACACAACCTTTGATAAGACAACCCAGATGAGATGGTGTTTGGAAACAATCTACAAAGCATTAAGAGAGGGAGTATTATCTTATGATAACAGAAGAAAGGCTTGAAAAAGCTATGGTGTACCTAGCCCAAACAGATGAAGCCGCTGCGAACAGCAAGGCTCTCTGTAAAAAGTTAGAGAAGATGGACAGGATAATCCGTGGGGAAGCCTTCCTGCGGGCTACCGGAACGGTGGCTGAACGAGAAGCTATAGCAGTGACCTCTGAGCAGTACAGGGAACACGTTTCCTACGCAGAGAACTGTTGGGCTGACGATGCGTTGCTTGACAACAAACGGCATACCGAGGAAGTGATTGTGGAAGTATGGAGAACGATGTCTGCAAACCACAGAAGGGTATGAAGATAAAGTTTTTCATCTTAAAGATTCTGGGCAAAAGGCCGCTTCTTCTGGAGGATGCCGCCCGGAAGTATAAGTGGGAGTACGTGCCCGGTATGGGCGTGTACGCTTCTGATGGAATATACTTTGATCTTTGGGAGGTGGCCCGCAGGGATGGCTACCACCCAATGTGGAAGTACGGGGCGCATGTCTACTAAGGATGAGGAATGGATGTATCACACCCCTGATCCCTGGACTCAGCTCATGGAAGATCAGGAAAACGCCCAATTATGGGCATATCAACAACAGCTAGAGGAACAGCAAATGGCTTTTAAGCATGAAGATGGTAGAGGTAGTGGATGGACTAATCAATCTGACAACCCTAAAGCCCCTAAGTTAAAGGGTTCCCTGTGTTGGAAGGGTGAGCAGATTAACTGGGCGTTGTGGAAGAACGTCAAGAAGAAGGACACTGACCCAGATTGGGGTCTAAAGCTGGAAGAGCCTAGAGATTTCGCCACCAAAGCTAGTGGCCCTGGGTTTGAGCGCAACGCTGAAAGGAACTGGAATAAGCCAGAACCCAAGCAGGACGATGACTTCCCCTTTTAGCAGGGGAATCCTCCCACCCTTACCTAAACAGCCCGTCACCGGGCTTACACAGCCTCTGAGGGGGTATTATGAAGATAGAGTTCCATGATGGAGGGTCAGTAGACCTAGAGTTTAATGAGGCCAAGCACCAGTATTCCCATAACGGTGAGTTTGTCCCAGCGGTCACCTCTGTACTCAGTACGACCATAGCCAAGCAGCAGTTTCTAATGCCTTGGGCGGTTAAGATGGGAGCGGAGTGGTTCAAGGAAAACTCTGAGGCTTTCTCCCAAGCTGAGATATCCATAGAGGATATGGTGAATGGGATCAAGAAAGCCTACAAGAAGAAGTCTGCTGGAGCTATTGATCTGGGCAGACAGGTGCATGAGTGGTGTGAACAAGCTATTCTGTGGAAGCTGGGGAACGCAGAGGTTCCCTCGATGCCCACAGATGAGAAGGCTGTGAATGCCATCAATGCCTTTCGGGAGTGGATAAAGCAGAATGAAGTGGAGTGGTTAGCGGCAGAGCAAAGGGTCTATAGTCGCACCCATAACTATGCGGGTACAGTAGATGCTGTTGCCCGTGTGAATGGGGAGTTTGCGGTGATAGACTTCAAGACTTCCGCTAGAATCTATGAGGAGTATTACCTCCAGGTTGCGGCGTACTCTAAATGTGTGGAGGACATTTATGGGGAACCTGTTGACGGAGCATACATCCTGAGGTTTGACAAGGAGAGCGGTAAGTTTGATGCCGATAAGTCTGACAATATTGACATTGACTTTATTACTTTCTCTGGTCTGTTGGTGGGCTACCGTGGCCTGACCAAGCTCAGAAGCAGAGGAAAAGGGTGATGGAGGTTGAAATGGATTGGAAGAAGTTTGACGGTTCTTTTTATTTGCAGTTAGCAATAACCTCTATGCGAGAATGTATGGAGAAGGACGGCACGGCTAAAGAAAGGATGAGGAAGCTGATAGACGAGAAAGCCTCTCATTCCAACAACCCCCTAGAGACAGCCTTATGGCTTACCTACGGTGACTTCCTCGATCCAGAGGTCACTAGAGCCTCAGGGGTGTCTATTGAAGGGGATAACGTGTAACTGACAGCCCATAGGACAGGCTGAATTCCTCGCCCTTGTGTATACGGGGCGGGGTTTTTTTATAGGTTCTTTATGGAGGTTACACAGCCCATAGGGAAACAAGTAACGGAGTAACCTATAGGCTTCTCCTTATTCTTATGTTCCTCAAGAGCATCATCAAAGTCTAGCGTATTAGAAATCTTTAGCACCTTATCATCCTGGTACTCCAGCCACCCCACAGAATAGAATGTTGGGAGGTGGCAGTCTTCAGCTACCACCCACCCATCATCTGATATGATGTCAGCCCACTCTACTAAAACAAGTTCTTTTGCTTTTTCCTTTTCTCCAACGGCCCCGGAAGTATCCACCCCAAGATCATTGGAACTACAAATATTAAGACTAGCAACCATCCTCCCATCTCCACAAGTGATCCAAGTAAAGTCCAGAAATTATCTGGAGCGCAATTAGTCATGTCCTGCCCCTGCTGCGAATTTCCAATCGGCATCGCCTCCGTCACCACATCGGTCACAAAGGCACTCGTCGTGGCTCCCAGTATCGGTGCAGCTACACCCCCCGACAAGACACTCCCCACAAGTGCACCGCCTCCCGCTCCCAGACTCACGATACTGGCCTTCTTTAAAGTAGTGCATCCTATTAAACCTATCGACGAGAGGGTTAGACAACCTCTGGTGAAGACCACCAGCCTGTGACCCAACCAACCAGAGCGATAGCTACGATGACTCCCACAGCAATCCAAAATCTTTTTCTTCCAACGCTTAATTCTTTCCATTTATCCATGTTGTCTCCTAGTTTAAAAAGTAAAATTCTGCCCAGATAGCGGTGCCAAACACAGAGCCGAGAATTGCAACTACCATAAGGAAGGGAAATATATACTCCTTCATTTTCATTTAAATATGTACCATATCAGTAAGCTGGCCGCAGTAATGTCTACACATATAGACCAGCATATATACCCTCTAAAAAACCACTTAGTCAATCTGGAAGCTAGAACCGCATCCGCACGAACTTGACCCAGTAGGGGGCGTAAAATGGAATGTAGGTCTAAAAGGATCATTTATAAAATCCATCTTGGCATCACTCAACAACTCCAAAGAGGTGGGGTCTGAGAAGATTGTGTCCGATAGCATCTGAGCATCTTGTGGTATGTCTGTGGTGGGCGATAGCTTGATTTGATAGCCTGAACATCCGCCACCTTCTAGGTGTATCCCCAAAAAGCCTTCTCCATTTAGGGTGCTGTCTACCTTTGCTTGGGCCGCCTCTGTTATTGTCATTCAATTTCCGATTTCTTTTTTCTATGTGGTTGCCCCTTAAAGTCTTCATCTGCTAGGTAGATATGCTTTCCGCCACACCAAGGGCAATGCAATTCCTTATTCATTAAAACGTGTTCAGCTCCGTGATCCAGGGCTATCGACCAATGGCGATTGCAGAATACACAGGAAAAGTTATGGATAGTTTCTCGTATCCAAGTCAAGACAACTCCTCATCAAGTTTATGCACTGCGTCAGAGACTTTGGACGTAAAAATAAAAGGTAACATCCCATGTGCCACAGCAGTCAAGGACAAAAGAAACAATCTCCCAGCCAAGGTTAGTGCGTACCATAGGTGCATACTCCAACTCATGTTAATGTCTTTAAGGTGATTCATAATACTTTCGCCACCACTATGTTCCCCTCGCTGTTCGTTTTTAATTCGACTGTACGTTTCTCGCAAGTGAATCGGGTTTTGCCAGATGCCGTGTCTTTCCACCCATTTCTTTTCAAGGTACGTTTCATACTCAAACATCCAGACATTCCCATCTCAACCCACTCACCACTGTCGTTCTCATAGTGTCCCATCCACTCCTTTAAGTTGTCGTTCATGTACAGCAGTAATACAAACATAACTTCCATTAGTGTGCCGCTCCATTGGTGAATTTCATTTGTGCTACCTTGTCCTTTAGAATATCAACTTTCTTTTCCAGAGATTCGATCCGCTGCCGGTAGAAATCAAGGGTAAGAGCCTGTTGCCTGTCGAAAGGCGCTTCGCCTGATTCAATGGTGTCGAGCAACTTTTCAAATTCAGAACTTAGG
>VTLG01003608.1_pt1 | contig 21786 bp, 16 predicted proteins | sample 4694571 | NCBI WGS metagenome assembly VTLG01 (sample SAMN12604809, study PRJNA352737) | marine metagenome | biome: ENVO:00000447; feature: ENVO:00000209|ENVO:00000569|ENVO:01000036; material: ENVO:00002151; isolation source: viral sequences binned using virsorter ... | reverse complement strand
CGTTACAACTTATATTTGGTCCGATGATCTGACGACTTGGAGCTCCATTATTTTGGAATTGGACGGCTTGATTTGTAACGTTTCCTGTAGCCGCTGCCACAGGGTTTGAAGTATTGTTGGTTTCTCCTTCTTCAGCATATGCTGGTATACCTCCTATTGCGAGAATACTGATAATGATGTAGTAGTAGAAGTAGTATCGATTTCTCTTTCGATCTCTGTTACTTCTAGTACTTGACTGGCTGCTCTTTCTACTATCTCTAGTGTGAAGTCGCTTCCAGCTGTTGTCATGTTGAATACCGAATCTGAATCTGCTATTCCGCCTGAAGACGTTGAGGTGTGGGTTATGTTGTCTCCTGACCATTTGTTGTATGCTGACCCATAAGTTGTAGTAGTAATTTCTTCTACTATTTCTTGGGTCGTTGTAGTGGTTGAGTTCATACTGCCTTGGGTGAAGCGAGGCGTTACTAACTCTGCTCTTACTACCGAGGGTGAAACCAGTAGGAAGAGTAAAAGCCATTTGTTCATTCTTCCTTTTTCTTTGCCATAGGACAGTTAACAGGTTGCATTCCTTTCTTTTGATTGGATGTGTTCAAGCCGAAGGACGCAAGTGCACCAGTAAATATACTAGCCACGAACGTGATATCGGAGCTTCCTGCTTTCTTAATTACAGGTAATTCCACGTAATTAAGAGTAATTATAAATCCTGCCCAAACAACTACGCCTAAACGTACGAAGGTGGATAGGATTTGAATTTGGGATTCGTTATCCTCCGCTGCATCTTTTAATTTGTGGAGGAGATTTTTTCCTTCCTTTTTTTCTTCCATGCATCAACTTTGGATTGTAGTTGCTTCTGAACCTTCTTTTTAATAGGTTCAAATAAGGATTGAGTAATAGTCGTAGTCGTTACTGCAATTACTGCTGTTGTTACAGCCGTTACAACCACCGCTGTTTCCGGTATAGGCATCTGTATATCGATGACCGGTATCTTTAACGTCGGTGGTTCAGGTTGCTCTTCTTTTTTCTCTTCCTCCTTAACCTCTTCAGGAGGCTCTAGATCAGCCGGAGCAATCACCATAGGCTTATATGATGGTACTAAGGCTTCAGGCTCCTTCAGGTAGACTCTAGGTAGGTCTAAAGGTCTAGGAAGAGTGGGTGTAGGTAGCTTAAAACTACCAAGGTTTACCGACACCAGTCGTTGGGGTCTTCTGTTCGTTTACACCATTCTCTACAGCTGTTTCAATAGCAGCTACAGTACCAGCGTTATCAGCATCAAGTTTAGCTTTAACCCAACCTAATACTTGTGTCTCGGTTAAATCAGCATAAGGAACGAGGGTATCTGGTTTTGGTAGATCTACTTCACCAGTAGCTCTGAATTTATAAGTACCATCTTCACCGTTAACACGGTAGATGACTTTATTTACATACCCATCGGCGAGTTCGCGTTGAAGGGTGTTGACTTGCCAAGTTTTAGTTGCCATTTTATGAATCTTTGTTTGCTATAAGGTGTGCTTTAAAGTCTGCTTTGACTTGTGTAGTCCACGCAGCTTCAGCGATAGCTTTTACATCTGCGTCCTCAGAACTGAGGTTTGTATCAACTAGGTTATCACTTGCATCAAGTGTTCCTGGTACTAATACTTTTCTATGGAAGGTACGAGTTAATTCTACCCCATCTTTTTTTATGACTGTAGCTTCTCTTACCTGAATATTCCATTTTTGAACTACTTCAATCTTATCGTTTTCTTTTGTCTCTGTTAGAGCCATTAGGGAAATTCTCCGAATTAAACAGGTTTAGGCTTAGTTTAAAGACATAGCGGCGGTCAATCTTATATTAAGTGGCTGTAATGTAATGACCAGCAATTCTAATATCATTTTTGTTATTACTGGTTGCTAAATCTTCCGTCTTCAGTGTCTCGCTATCACCGGAACCATTATTTTTATATAGACCTATTTTAGTCCAGTTTTTATTGATGAAAGCAGAAAAAGGATGAGTACCTTCAGTCCAGAGATCTGAAAAAGTGATAGCACCACCTGCATCTCCAGTATTTGAGTTTACAGAAGTAAAAGGTAATCCATCAATATATAGAGCAGTAGCTGCTCCACCAGATACTGAATCAGTTCTTACTCGGCATTCAAACATAACCACCCTTCCAATTCTAGTATAGGCGCCTTCTTGAGCATCGTAAGTAATAGTTGGGTTTGATGCAGCTCCGATAAAGGTCGGTGTCCAAGATCCCTCCTCATAATCGTCTAAAAGCTCACTTGACATGCCTGTAGCATCTGAAGTAGCACTAAAGTCAATACCTTTACCAGCTGGGAATTTTAATCCAACGTCTGATGTCTCACATTGTTTAATGTTGTCGTAATATAAGTCGCATGATCCATTCTGGGTGAATTGAGCAAGTATCTCATCATCTGCTGCATTCTTAAAAACTATACTGCTAGTAAGTACTTTTAGGTTATTAGTACTATTTTTCAAGTACGAATGTGTTCCATCATGGTAGATTTCTAGATCATCTCCAGTTCCGACTTTTATTGTGTCGTTATCGCTAAGTTGTACATGACCTTCTGCATGTATATTTCCGGTAACTGTTAAAGCTCCTGTAACTTTGGACCCTGAACTAAGTGTCTCAAACTTTTTAACGTTATTATAATAGAGTTCTACTGATCCATTGGATGTAGCTTTAATTGAAGTTTCACCAGTAGGACCGATAGATAAGACTGCATTAGTATTATCAAATTGGAAATTAGTTGAACCAGTATTACCGAGTGTTAATGTCGCAGTACCGTCACCACTATTATTTATTCTCAGTTTTGCGTCAGTTACACTAAGGACGTCAGCTCCATAGGAAGTTGTTTCAATCTTCTTAAGATTATTATGGTAGAGGTCTACTGCTCCATCCTTATTAAATGTTGCATACTTTTCACCACCATTTGCACTACTAAGTTCTATATAACCATCCTCAGTTATATATAAGTTTCCTGTGGTATTTGCTAGGTATGAATGAGATCCATCATGGTAGATTTGTAGATCTGATCCAACACCAAATTTTAACTTCTTACTATCACTTGGAATAGTGAGATCACCAGTACCAGAATCTACTCTAAATATGCCAGCACCAGAACTATCAGTAATGTTAAATAATGGATAACCATTACCAGCACTTGATGGCTCTTTTATCCATACACCATAAGGAGTTGCTGCTGTTCCTGGTTCTATCGTAAGACTATAACCAGTTCCATTAGCACCTGAAATAAGTGCACTTGTTGATATAGTTACACCATTAGCAGTTGTCTCAAACTTCACTACATCGTTGTAATACAGCTTTGCTGCTGCATTTTCAGTACCAGTAAAATATGTTTCATTAGAGGTATTACAAAGTCTTATCTCATTTCCTCTAACTCTTAGGATTCCAGTACCTGTATCATCTATGAACGAAGTAGAACCATCATGGTATATCTTTAAACCATCTTGACTTGTTCCAAAATAAGCACCAGCACCATCATTAAATATCAAATCATCTTCTGACTTATCCCAATAAGCATTTGCTCCATCACCTTGAAATATAACATCTCCAGCATGACTAGCACCATCAGTAACTAATTGACCAGTAACATTTACACCAGTTGCGGTTGTTTGGAATTTATTACTATTATCATGGTATAAATTTACTGCTCCGCCACCTATCGCCTCTACTGCAGTAGCTGAACTAGCAACTGCTATAACAGCATCATCAGCAGATTGTATGATAATATCGTCACCAGAACCAGTAGTTTGTAGATATAAATCTCCTTCATTATTATCTATGTAAGAATCTGTACCGTTGTGTTGAATGATTAAGTCATTTCCGGTACCCCATCTAGCAGCTACACCATCATTTAAATCTATACCTGTTCCACCAGCTACAGCAGTTGCTGCGTCAGCCCAAGTTAAACCTCCAGTATTACCTGATTGTTTTGTCAATACTTGACCATTAGATCCAGCATTACTAATTTGTAAACGTGCTTCATTTATAGCGTCATCAGCGATTAAAGCTGAGGTTATAGCATCGTCTGCTATCAAAGCTGAAGTTATAGCGTCATCAGCGATTAAAGCTGATGTAATAGCGTCATCTGCTATAGCTGCAGTTGTAACTGCGTCATCAGCGATTAAAGCTGAAGTTATAGCGTCATCTGCTATAGCTGCTGTACCAACTGCGTCGTCAGCTATTAAAGCTGAAGTTATAGCGTCATCAGCGATTAAAGCTGACGTGATAGCGTCATCTGCAACTAAAGCTGATGTGATAGCATCGTTAGCAATTTTAGCTGTAGTTATATTTGCATCAAGGATGTCAGCAGTTTTTACCTGTGCATCCTTAATACCTTCTGAACTTATTTGTGTTAATGCCATTTATTTAGCCTCCAATGCAGCGACTTTGGTTTCTAAGGTTTCGATTTTAGTAATTGCTTCTTGTAGAGCAGCAGTTAAAAGTGGAACAAGTTTTGATTGATCTATCCCTTGATGAATTGGATCACCAAGTTTACTTTCAGGATATTCTCCTTTATCAACATCTGCTTGAACAACAACTTGATCTTTAGTACCACTTACTGCTTCTGGTACTGCAGTAACTTCATGAGCAAAGAAACCGTCAACTTTGACATCTGGGTTTTGTTTGAAGTTAAATTGATAGGGTTTTAGTGTTTTTAATCTTGTTATACCATCAGTTATAGATGTTTGATTTTCCTTTAATCTATAATCTGAAGTTGTATTAAATTGAACACTAGCATTGCTAACTTTTATATTACCTCGTTCAGTTCCACCACCATCTTTAAAACCACATACTCGTTCATGAGTACCACTATTTACATCAGTTCTTTCAAATGCTGATACATATCCTTGTACATGGAACGTTTCATCAGGACTAGCTCCTGTACCGATACCAACCTTGCCATCAGAGGCGATACGCATCCGTTCGCTTAGAGTTGCACTTCCATTAGGACAAGTTTTAAATAATATTGCTGTTGGTTTATCATCATTACCATGAGCTGAATCAGCTTCAAATCTTATAGTAGCACCTACCTGATAAGTACCATTACTATCATTACCTAATGCTGCAATTTCACCTATTCTATTAGTATTTGCTGTACCAGTATCGTTACGAGCTAATAGAAGTTGAGCACCCGCTGTATGAACTGCCTGAATAGTATCTCTAAGATCATTAGAGCCAGTGGTCATTGCAGTATCCGTACCCACCAATAAACGACCACTTGAGTCGATACGCATCCGTTCTGCAGAATTAACTCTAAAGTTTAAATTGTTATCATTATGGTCATAATCAATATGTCCTACATTTCCATCACCAGCATCACCAAAAAATATTGATGAGTTTTTATTAGCAGCAGTAGCTAATATCTGTAACTGTGCATCGTGCGCACTATTAGAAACCCTTAATCCTATTGCAGATTGACTTGTATCAGCTATCAACATACCTGTTGAATTAGTCAGGTAAGAATTTGTTCCATCGTGATAGATCTCTAAATCATCTCCAGTACCACATTTAATTCTGTTATTACCAGATCCAGTACTATCAGCTAAATTTAATTCATCACATGCGACTTGACCAGTTACAGTGATACCTATACTCTGCGTCGCTAGCTTCTTACTATTGTCGTAATATAAATCTACGGATCCGTTTGCGTTACATATAATTGCATTTTCAGTTTTATTTACTTGTATTCCACAGTCATCTGTTGTTCTTATCCATATATCATCACTATTATTATGGATATTACTGATTTCAATATCGCCAGTTACATTTGATATCCATGAATTTGTTCCATCATGGTAGATTTGAAGATCATCTGACGTACCAGCAGTAAATTTACCGCTATCAGGAACTCTTACATTTCCACCATCTGTAATAGTTAATCTGGTATGCCATGCACTCGAAGCATAAGTTTGGAATGTATGCCCGTTATCATCAGCTTGGAATACTAAACCTCCAGCACTGGCATTATAAATATAACCATCATTACCACTACCAAGGTCTAACTGTAGATTTCCACTTAGCTTGACTCCCGTTGAATTTGTCTCAAACTTCTTACTACCGTCATGGAAAAGTTCTACTTTCTCATCCTCACCTACTCTCATTAAATTATTAGAGTTCGGTAATTGTACATAGAAATCGTCAGCCTTAATAACTAATGATCCACTACCTGATTCGGTTATATAACTATTATTATTAGAATCATGCCAGATTTCTAAATCATTACCCGCACCAAACTGAGCTTTAACACTATCTCCAAACTGAAGAGCTGCATCTAATACTTCTATATGTTCAGCACCAACTGCATCATCTGCAATTAAAGCACCAGTTATTTGGTCAGCTGCGATATGAGCTGTGTCTATAGATCCATCTACATAGTGTTCTGAATTAATTGAGTCATCTGCGATGTTATCTCCATCTACTGCATCTGCTGCTAAATGAACATGATCTATACTTCCGTCTGTATAATGTTCTGAGTCTATTGCATTATCAGCAATCTTAGCACCTGTTACTGCATCGTTTGCGATTGTTGTAGCACCATCACCAGATGATGTAACATCACCAGTATGGTTTGGGTGAGTATAGTTATTTGCTGAAGCTGCTATAGCATTTAATTTAGTATGGTCTGCATCAGTAAATACATTACTATCAGACGCAGCTTCTACTGCTGTTCTGATTTCAGCATTAGTTTGATCAGCTGTAGCTCCATCCTCTACGTTAATCATTGTACGTAGATTAGCTGGAGTTATTTCTTCAACAATACCTGCACCAGCTGAATCTCTACCTAATATACGATCAGTAGCTGATACATCCTGCATCTTAGCATATGTAACAGCATCATTAGCAATCTTATCAGTTGTAACTGCAAGGTTCTGTATAATAGCTGTAGTTACTGTATTATTACTTGGAGTACCTATATTTACTGCGGCTCCGATGGTGATGATAAAATAATCGCTACCAGAAGCAGGAGCGGAACTGAACAGAATAGAACTACCATCAATAGCAAATCCTTCTGCTGGTTGGCTGGTTCCACTGTTAGGTTTCTGAATGACTCCATTGACACTAACAATATGCTGTTCTGCAGATGAACCTGGATTACTGAGTACAAATCTATAAGCTGATCCATTGAATGCTGCACTGTTACCACCTGTACCACTATATGAAGATATAGTATTTATAAAGAAGTTACCAACTGATTGGACTTCATCCCATGAACTACCTGTAGCATTATATACTAACATCTTATCTGATGTAGTATTAAAGAACAAGTCTCCATCATCTAACGATGACGTCGGGTTAGTATTTCCTACACGATAACGATTATTAAAATCATCAATAGCTGCTTTAGCACTCTGTACTCCAGGTGCATCTATAACAAGTCTATGGTATGTGTATGTATTTAAGGTACTAGTTGTTTCTACTAACATACCTTGCCCAGCTGTTATAGTAGTATTATTCAATGAAGAATCAATACTATTAATAGTAACTGTTGCACCACCTAATGTTCTACCAGTAGTACTAACACCAGATCCATTAACGACAATACCTCCTGCGTCAGCAATAGACACAATGGTACCAGCATCATCATTGGGATCAGGGTTGGTATTAGGGAAAGATACCTCATTCGCTATAGGAACAAAACCGCCTGTATCTTGCATTACAGTTACGACTCTTTCATTTACAGCTTGAGCTGTAGGTAGCTGCACATCAGTGGCATTTGTAGCAATCGTCGTAACGATGCTCTTACCATCTAACATGTTTAGCTCAGTAGTAGTGCTGCTAAGAGCTGTACCACTCGCCAAAATAGAAGCAGTACCTGACTGCATACCAGCAAGAGTTTTAAGCTCAGCATCAGCTATTTTACCAACTGTTACCTGGTTATCTGCTATATGAATTGTATCTATACTTCCATCAACATATTGATCACTGTCAACTGAGTTAGCTGACATATGCTCTAAATCAACTGCACCTGCAACTATATGTTCAGAGTTTATTACATCATCTTGTATATTATCACCATCTATAACATCATTAGCTAGGTGTACATGATCTATAGACCCATCTACATAGTGTTCAGAGTCGATAGAATTATCAGCTATTTTAGCATTAGTAATTGCATTATTAGCAATTTTAGCTGTAGTTACTGAACTATTCCTTAATGAACTTGTTAATAGTTGTTGGTCTTTTAATTCAAATGCAGCATACAACGCTTGCTTTGCATTATTATTTAAATCAGTAGCTTTTACTGCTGAACCTGCTGTATATGTTGCTTTAGGATCATATTCACCTACTGAACCTGTTGTGATATCTGTATTACGATAGATACGTATAGTCCTACCATTTGTTGGAGCACCACTTGACTCACAAACATTTGTATTAGTAGTACCAGTTGTATTATCAAAAGTAACTGTACCACTTGCAGTACTATAATCAGGTATTGTATAATTATCTACAATTACAAATGTTCCAGATGAATCAGTGACTGCAACTTTAATATCTTCTTTTTGATAAGATTGGAATGTATAAGCCCACGTAAGGTCAGAACCATCCCCTGTATACTCTTTTGTGGTAATTGTATCTGCCATAGTTATTTATACATTGTTAGGATGTCTTGAGCATTACGAGATTGGTTTTCAATCTTCTTTTCTTTTATCTTCTTTTCTTTTCCAGCTTCTATAAGTTCTTGTACACGAGATTCATTGTAGATGGTAGCCCATCCTTTTTCACGAGCTTTCTCAAATAAATTATGTATTAACTTATTATGTAAATAAATTCTAGAATCATGATCTCTTGTACCAGCTCTTATATGAGTTTGCATTAACCGTAAAGAAGCTTGAACATCTTCTCTTTCTGCTAATTTATTTAATTGTCTTTCTAGATTTGTATCACCAATAGCTTTTTGAAACATTGATCTAATTTCTGGAGAATCAGATAAATCGTCACCATTAGGTGAATAATAAGTTGACATACGCATATCGTATCCACTATCAAAGAGCAGTTGTCTTCCCGGACCTTGGTCTAGGTTAAACTGAATTGGACTGAACATATTAAATGCTCTAGTCATAAAGTCATGATCTTTGATTGGCTTACCATTAAGCATATCATATTTAAATGGAAGTTTATCATCCGTGAGATGCTCACTGATTTTATTGCGATTTCTAATTGCTTGGTCTATACCTGAACCCAGTTCACGCATATGAGGAGTGAACAAATTACCAAGTTCATTACGTAATCCAGCTAATGGTACTGTGTTATTCATTAAGCCTGCGACAATACGTTCAGTCTGACCAGCACGACCAGCAAACAAATCAACAAACTGTTGTAAACCAGCGAGATAAGACTTACTAGCAACACCTTGTCCAACGACTAGTGCCGTTGATAATAGCTGCTTCTCTGTCCATTCTTCACCCATTAATTGACTATGATCTCCTACATCAGCAATAGTTGAAAGGATTTGGTTAAATGGTTCCATAGAATCATATTTAACCCATACACCCCCTAACTTAATACTACGTGGTTGCCAACCAGCATCAAGCCACATCTGACGTTTCTGTCTGTCTGTTGGACCATTACCTGTTAGATTACCACTGAGATAAGACCATGAAGCCATACTGATAATACCACTACCTATCGCTAAGCGACCCTGTTGCAAAGCCTTAGCATTTGCTAACTCTTCGGCTGTGTTAATACCATATTTAGCTACATTTTTTAAATTATCTGGATTAGCGAAAGCAATATCATTAAATTCTTTAACCAGGAAATTAAAACCTGGAGTATGCTTGGCTGTGAGAGCAAGACCATTAACACCTGTTCTAGCAAATAGGAAGAATGGTTTAGCCCAAGGCGCAGCTTCAAATACATCGTTTAATCCTTTAGCAAATCCTGTTAAATCTTGCGTCAATGTTACTTCACGTTTAGCAAAATTAACAGCTTCATCTAGTATATTACCATTAGCATCGAAGATTTCACCATAGAATTTATCATCATATGTACGTAATACATCAGGTGTAATCTCTGGTAACCTTCCTTTTCCTTGTAAATCTAATGCATAACGCATAGATTTCTCTCTAGCTTTAGCTCTACCTAAGAGATAAGTAAATGCATCATCAGTAGCAGCCATTAACTTGGTTGAATAAGTTAAGAAACTATTATCATTCATAGCTCTTGCCGAATTACCAATATTAAATGCTACTTTATCACCTACAGTAGCTCTATCACTTTCAGCCCATCGTCTTAGAAGTTCCCATCTGTCATCACCTCTACTTATTTCAGAGAATCTAGTCCGAATTGTAGAGACATCACCACTCCAATAAGCATTTAATCTTGTCTTAAATAGATTAAAACTTTCAGGAATTGCTTCCATCATAGCATTCAATGATGCCATACTTGCTTTAACAGTAGCACTGTCTCCAGTGAAAGGATACCTCATCGTGGCTCCTATGGCTGTAGAAAGGGGTCGTAAGAACGTTGCGGTACTTGTACCCATAATTGCTCTCATAGGGGTCTTAGGACCGCTTAGAACGCTATGTACCATGACACCTTGAAGCTCTTTAACTGCAACTCCTGTTCTTATTTTACCATTGATTTCTCCACCTCTTAATGTTGACCTAGCCCATGCATCAAAGTCATCAAGACTATTAACATCTTTCATGGTTGAGAATACTTCAAATAGTGACTTCATTAAGTCATCATCTTTAGTTTTCCCTGCTAAATTAAGAATAGTTTTGATTGATTCTCTGGATTTAGCTACATCTTCTGCTAATGTGTCTTTTACTAGTTTTTGTTTTGCTTCATTACCTAGGTTTAAATCTCTTAACTTCTTAGAAGCAATGATTCTAGATCTCTTAGCTTCTGTTAAACCTACCATAATCTTATCTACGATAGCTGAGGCAGGTCCATCTATATCACCTAAGTCTGCTATATCTGCTATCTCTCTACCTGCTATACCAAGATCACGGACTTCTCTAAGGAGTGAACCGATAACAAGGTCAGACGCAACAACGTTCTTAGAGACCCAGTTATACATATCAGCTTCTGTGGAAAAGTCTTGTTCTGCAAAGAAATCAGCCCAGTATTCTTCAGCTGTATCATCAACAGCACTACGACCTTGTAGAGTTTTGTGTGCCATCTCTAATGATTCACCAAACTCTTCTTTCATAGTACTCATTCCTTGATTGATTCTACGAATAGAAGCTTGATAGGTATCAGCACTTAGTAGTTCTTTAGCAATATTATTTAATTCTTCACCATCTAAGTCCCAACGCTTTAACTGCGCTGGTGTAGTAATAGAACCTATTGAACCATCTTCAGCGCCCCACTCATAATTAACTCGTCTGTTAAGTTGAAGAGTTACATCCATTGATGTTTTGGATGTTGGTGCTCCTTGCCATGATTCAGAAGGGTTTTTATAACCACCATATTCAGGACTTTTTAACTGTTCTGTACTCATTTCGAGTTTCTGATCAGCTATACTTTTATTACGTCCTTTAATTTTACCTATAACTTTACTCGATCCTTTACCTAATATACGAAAGACACCATCAGCTATAGTACCGATTCCCATACCTTCTACTATATTCTTCAGTTTATAGATGATTGGATGGTCATCATCGTTAGTACTAATAGGGGTATCTATAAGTCCGTATTTATCACGTAAAGTACCTAATGCATTATCTTTATCTGATTGTTCTGATATTAAATCAGATACAGCACCAACGGCTGCAGCTCTGACCCAACCATTAGATAATGCTCTCGTACCCCATGCTATAGCACTAGCTCCGCCTGCAGCAACACCTGCTTTAGCGGCTAAAGGTGCTGCAGCAAGAGTACCTGCGGCTAATGTACCAAAGTGTACGCCATTCTTTATTAACTCACCCCACCATGTTCTGGTTTCAATGGGGTTATCATAATCAACAAATGGGTTCCAGTCAGGTTGGTAGTTTTTTACACCTACCTCTGCCATTTCTCCATTTAACGCATCAATAGTACGTTCAGGGAAAGTAACTACAGAACCTGCAGCAGTAGTTACACCTGCACCTATAGCAGATGAAACCTCCTTTCCTACAGCACCAATGCCCCATTGTTCAGCATTTCTTGGATCTTCTTGTTCTGCTAATTCTTGTGCTTTAGCTTTTTGTTCTTCTGTTGCAGCAAGCGCTGCTGCTTCATCACTTTTTTTACGATCCTCTCTAGATTGATTTATAAAGTCAGCTTGGGCGGCAGCAGCTTCTGTATCAATATTAGACGGATCTATGCCAATTGGATATTCGGGCATTGTTTTACCATAGTAAATTAATATAAATTGGGACTAACTAAGATCATTTGTCTCATTGCTTCCGTAGAAACCTGTTAGATCGTTTCGGTGTTTTAGAGTGGCTTTAGGTATATTTTTAGCTAAAATATCCTGTAACTTTTTAGTTAGAATAGCAGTTGGTTCGACTTTACTTACTACTGCAGTGTCTATAAATTGCTTAGGTGACATTGCATATGCAGTTAGATTACCGTAACCTCGTCCTAAAAGTTCTACTACTTCTCCTACTGTATGTTTTGTTAAAGGTTTATCTAAATGAGCATCTCCACCATCAGGACTAAGTATATAATCATAACCTCCATTCCTCATAGCTGTTAAATCTTTAGTATTATCTGTATACCAACTTACATCTTCTGCTTCTTCAAGTACTTTATTAAGTCCAGCTGGACCTTTATTTACCTCATTCCTTTCTCTTGGTGTAAGAGCTTTTCTCATATCATCATCAACTTTAGGACTATCAGGATTGATAGGTTTAAGACCTTTATTAATAAGTCCACGGTTGACTTGAGCTAAAGTTATATCATGTACACTTAATGGTGGTCTACCAGGTTTACTAAGCCTACGTTGTAATTGATAAAATATAGCAGGGTATTGTACTTCACCATTAATCGCCCTTAGACCATTTGCAAGGTCTTGTTCAGTTACAGCAGGTAATACTGCTTCGTTAATAATATTTGGATTCTTACTTATAGCATCATACGTTTTAGATAAATTAATAGATGTTGCATCGTTAAGTGGAGTAGGCGTACGTTTTTCCCACCTACCGTCTTGAATACCTTTATATGTTGAGTCCCAAGCTTTATCCCAAGCACCATCAGGATTATTAGGATTTTCTGTTATGTACCTTGCATATTCATTATTAAAATGTTTAGTAGCACCTCGTACAGAATTTCTATACGCTTGACTCTTAGTTGTCTCTGCGTTTAATTCATCTAATTTCTTAGCTACATTACCTTCTATATCTTCATCCCTGTCATCTCGTTTCTCTTGACTCATAGCAGTTAGATTACTAACTTTAAGTTGCCTACTTAAATTCAGTTTCTTATCACGATCTGTTATACCCCCAAGTTCTGACGGATCAATAGGTACACCATTATTAGCTTTATCTTTTAATCTATCTATAATACCATCATCTTCTTCATCTTGCAGTGTGTAATATTTCAAGATATGTTCAGGTCTTCCATACCTTCTAAATCCTGGATTTTTATACCAAGCGTCTTCCATTGCTTCTAATTGATCTTCAGTTACTGGTTCTTCTTGGTTCTTTAGTAACTCTTCATCTGCTAACTGTTGCTTCTTCATCTCTATTTTTGTAACATTCTCTCGGTCTTTAAGCTCCTCCGTTTCAAATTGAAGAACAGCTTCTGCTAATTCATTATAATCTTTTTTCCAATAATCTTCTACTCTAGGCTTTGAACCGTCATTAGCGTCAAGTTTATGATCACGAAATTTATTTAAATCTTGTCTATTAAATTGACCAGTTTTAGCCATTTTAATAAGTTCAGCAACAGTCTTTTCTCTAGCTACTCTAAGATCACCTACACCTGGACTATAGAATCCTGCATTTTCTTTTATATGTTTTTCAATAGCTATTGGTCCGTTAGTTTTTAAACCATTATATAATTCTTTAGTTATTTCACGTTTTTTTGATTCTAGAATAGATTGTCGTTGAGCTTGTATAAACTTTAAACGTAATGCAGCTTCGTGTTTCTTTAAGGTTGGGTGAAGATATTTACGTATTTGAGTATCACTAGCACCTCCTTGTCTTGCTTGCCTAATTATCATCGTACGTAAGGTTCTTTCCGCTGTTTGATAATCATTCATGCTTGTTGCACTATCTCTGGTGAAAGATGTGCCGTTATTTCGTACGAATTGTAATTCAGCTCCTCCCATACCTAAAACATTAGGTACATCTTCAGCTACACCTGCTAAGTATTTCAGTGCATTTTTTTGATTTGGATCTCCTAATAATAATTCTTTACCTATAAATGGATTTCCACTAAGTGTTTCTGTAGTACCAGCTAAATTTGCTTGAGCATTTAAATCGGATAAAAGCGCTTCTTTACTTTTATATTCTTTATCTTTATATTGTAAACTAAGCTGTTCGTCACTAAGAAGCTGCTCTTCTTCATATTGTTCATTTAATAATTCAGCCTCTCTTCGCTCTTGTGCTTCTGCTTGCATCTTCTTAAAATCTTGAAGAAGTGGAGCTATTGATTTAATAGTCTTTGAGGTGTAACCCTCTCTTGAGCTTTGATAAAGTTGCTCAGCTTTAATTAAGCTAGACCAAAATTGAGCTGATTCACTAGCTGTTTCTGCTACCTGCTGATTTGCAGTAGTAACATCGGTTGTGTATTGAGTTTGTGGGTTAAATACTGCCATTGATTTAAATTGTAATTCCTCCTACACGATTCCTTTAAAGCCCATTCTAAAACCAGCTAGGCGGAACATACCTCCAAGTAAATTGAAACCACCATGTTTTTCTTTGGCTAAGAATGTTTCTGGGGGACGGATCCCTAATTTATCTCTAGCTGCCATTTGTTTGTTCTGCTGTCTTACAGCGTTCTGATGTAATTGACTATAGTAAGCAGCTCCAAAGCTTTCTTTTAAATTATTTTCAATATCTTGTCTCTTAGCTAGTAGTGCCATGTAGTTAGCTTTTCGACCTTTTTCAGCAGCACGTGATCCATGACCTGTAGGTCCAGTCACAACGCTTCCTTCAGTTCTAGCAAAGTTTTCAAATCCTTGAAATGCAGCATATTGATTCTGCAATGCTTGAGTATGTACATTACTATTGGCTATACTTGTATCTGTAACAGAACCCCATTTAGCAGCACGAAAAGCCGCACCTCTATTTGTATATTGAAGGTTACGCCTCAGTGCCATAGACAATCGCCTAGAATTAGCTGCTTTTACCGCCGCATTATATTCACTAGTATCAGGCGTGAACATATCATTAAAAAACTTCATTTGTAAAATTCAATAAATGGTAAATTGTTTGGTCCGTGTAAAATTTCTCCTGAAAATTTAAAGCCCAAAAATTTGAGTAGTTTTAAATGTACAGTATTACGTTTATCTACTATATTCCATAGTTTTTTATCAGAATGACGATTTACAAATCGTTTAGATTCTCTAGCAAACGTTAGTGGATATTCGTAAATTGCTTCTGTTGTTAACATCCATATAAGACCATCCTCTTCAACTCCAGCCATACCGGCAGTCTTGCCGTTAGGCACATTAAAATATACACAGGAGCCTTCCTGAGCTTTGGAAACTATAGATGTAAATGGATCTACGCCGTGACCTTCTTCGACCTCTCTCCGGTCCTCTGTACGTAGATTAGAGGCTACTTCAGTAGCAGCCTCCAACGTAATTGGGTGAATGTAATTAGACACGTTGATAATACATATTTGAATAATCACCTTCCCATTGTAATGATCTTAATGTACAAGGTGATGGGTGTGTGGATTTAAGTGTTAGATCTACATTTTTATTTCTATCATAAACAGGTAGTGTTCTGATTACTTCATCTACATAAGGTGCATCAGATACATTATATTGATTCAATGCTGTTGATTCATACACTTCAGTATAATTAGCTTTACCTAATCTAGTAAGAGTTGTTTCATATAAACCAACTTTACCTAAACTTAAGTTAATCCTATGTAATACTAAAGATGCACTAGTATCAGAAACTGTATTCTGTCCTACTTGTTTTGTTGAATACAATCTAGGGAAGTCTACCTGATAATCATATAGATATCCTATATATAAATCAGTGATTAATTTTTGTACTTTATGTGTACCTGTACCTTGACTAGTTATATTAATAGCGACACCTGCATTGGCATTACTTAAATTACTAGCTAATGCTATATTATTTATAGAAGCATCTATAACATAATAACTATTACCACTAGTTAAACCACCGACCGCTGCAGTTCCTTCTACAAATCTTACTAGATCACCTGTTTCTAACCCATGATCTGTAGATCCAGTAGTTAATGTTATCTGTTCATTACTTGCGTTTACACTAGTATATGCAAATGAATGCTCTTCACTCCAATCCCAATTTCCAGGTACAGTGAAATCATCATTAGGTGTGTTACCTGTTAATGTACATTCTGCATATCTACCTACTCTTACTGAATCAGTGTTGATATCAACAAGTACTAATTTACCACTAGGTGTTGTTACACTAGGTATCCAAGTAGATTGGTTTGTGAACGTAGTTAGTTTAGTAGAAGCATTGTATACACCACTTGAGATTGTAGTCCAGTTATCTAAATGTATTAAATAATTAAACCCTTCTTCATTGATACTTGGATCATCTGAAGATTGCATTAAGTTTACATATTGTAAGAAGTTATCAGAATCAAGGTAGTAATAACGATCATCTTGTGTGAAATGATACTTAACAGGGTTGTTAAATTCCCATTTAAACCATGCTGATTGGACTCTTTGATCACCAATTGTTATATATTTATAACCAAATACTGTGTCTTGATTCTCTTTCCCAAAGAATATTAAACCATTCTCTTTAGAGTTAGTTAATAAATCTAAATCGCTATTCATTAAAGCTGGTACAACTTTTGTTTGATCAAAAATTGTAGGCTGTGCTTCTCTAGCGACATTTATCATCTCATTAAAGCGACTGTATTTATTTGAATTATCTATAAAGCCAATTGTAGTACCTAAAGATATTGGTGGTATCTCAATGTTATAATTATAATTTGAAATAGTTCTTAATTTAGCAGTATCTGGATTGAATATAGTATCATCCGATGAAAGTAAATGTTGACTATTTGCAGTAAATACAATGAGACCTGCAGGTACTTCTATACCATCATATATAGCAGTTGGTAAATTAGTTGCTAGTGATATATCTACAACATCTATATTACTTACAGTTAAAGCAGTATTTGCCCAGAAATTACCAAAGTCTCCTGGTTGTGATGTTATAACATTTTGACCGGATAAGATTGTTAGTCTATTACGAAAAAATAAAACTTTATTTATATACCTTAATTCAATAGTTTCAGTTAAATTATAATCTGGGTGGAAAGGGTTGATGCTAACAAAAGTAGGTATTGGATTAGTTTTATCATCACCTATTATACGTTTATCCCAATTAAATCTATCAACTAAAAATGTAGTAGCAGCTATACGTTTAATAGTAACAGGCATAGTACCTGAATCAAGTTTATCACGTATACCAGGAGCTGCACATTCTTCCCAACTACCAGGACCATCCCTAGTATTTTGACCTACAAATTTCATGTAGTAATCATCTTCATCAGAGATTTTACTATTTGCAATTTTAACTATGTAACCATGTTTACATTGTGTAGGTAGATTAGAGACATCATTAATTTCATCTTGCATTACCCTCATTAAATCAGGTGCTACAACTTCTACATTAAATGTTGAAGAACTAGATAAATGTATGCCATTGCCAATAATTTTTGTTGTTAAGCCTGTTGCAGCTAATTCAGCATTAATTCCACCAAGAATTGTATCAGCAGTTACAGCAGTTTGAGCATCCCAAGGGGTAGGTGCGGGTCGAATTATACCATTTACACCGCTATTAATTGTACCTCTAACTTTTGTAGTTTCAGAATCGACTACTTTAATTTGATATTCATAAGTAGTCTGAGCTGAATCTAATTCGATTACACCACTTGCTCCAAGTGCAGGTGTTGTATCATTAGTATCCCACCCTTCTCCACCATGTAATAAATCTATACTTCTATTATATGAACAACGGTATGAGTTTACTCCTGGATCTCCATCATCATCATCTGCTGAGTCTCCTGTTTGACCTAAAGTAGTGAGTCGAAAAGTTAGATTAGTTTTACCAGTTACATTAGTCTCAGCTCCTCCGAATACTTGAGTACCTACACCAGGACAATTACCTGTACCCCAAGTCTCTGATAAATTATCATTTTCTATTTTTACTCTAGTAGCTCTGGTTAAATTTGTTTCTGTTAAAGTTGTATCGTTTATATTTAAACCATATTGCCTACCATTTTCTGTTCTTAGTAATTCGATATAAGCTTGGTGAGTGGGGTTCCGTGATGGTGTGTTTGAATCTGCCATGCTAGTGGCTTTAGTTCTATTAACAACAAACGTTGTATCATTACAAGTAGTAAAAGTTAAATTACCAGCAGTTGCAGTTAAATAAGATTTTAAATTAGTGGCATTAGCCCCATCTGTAGCACCATACGAAATAGTCATTTCTTTACCATCAGAACATCTCCAAATTCTTGGAGTACCGTCAGAAGCTATTTGACCTATGTACGAACCCTCTGCTTCATCTCGATAATAATGAAACCAATGGTTAGGAGTAGCACTTTGTACATTAGTTAATGCACCACTAGATTGATCAGGACTGACTATCCTTCTACTACCAGGTCTTTTATATAAACCATATGTAACATCAGGTATAGCATTTAAAGAATTTTTAACTTGTCCTAAGTTTTTTAATTGATCTGGTTGTTCAGATATCCCACCATAATAATTGGGAATAGTTTGTGAAATTCCTGCCATTTAACGCCTCAATGTTGTATAAGGTCTGTAAGAAGTATAGACTGTATCTTCAGGTAAACCAAACATAGTATGATTACCTTGATTACATTCGTATTCCATGCATGAAGCTCTAGTCACAGCCTCTTGTTGTTGTAGCAGTTGTGCTAATTGTGGATTACCTACAAGTTGAGTGGCAGCTCTTGTAGCAGCTTTAGCGATTATATATCGTTTAAATACTGAAGGTAAATCTTCATAAGTAAATAATTTAGTAATATCAAGATCTATACCATTTGTTGCTGCATCAGACCAATCATCAGTATGATCTAATTTATCATAAAGGTTACCATTTCTTTTTACAACATCGTAAAGTTTGTGTGTCCAACCTTTAGATACATCCATCTTTAATATATCATTAGCAATAACTATCTTACCAGATGCATTTGGTTTATAGTTAACATGTTCTTCTGTATTAAAATGCCACCCTTCGTTCTGTACATCTACATTTGAATCTCGTAATAAATTATAAATAAAAGCAACTTCAGGATTAGCATTACCTGTTATAGTAGTTACAGGAGATTGACCAATAGCTCCCAGGATTGAGTTTACTGCGGAGAGTTCGGTCTCGATATCAATTGTTGTGGAAGCCATAAAGTTTTATGAATAAAAAAAAGGGGGTCGTGAGAACCCCCCTTTGTATGGATAATATAAATACGAAGCTTAAGTGAAAGCTGCGTTAGAAACAGCAGTGTTGTTCCAGTTAGCGGATACATCGATTCCGGCAACGAGTTCAACAGCAGCAGCAGGGTTAAGGAAGTCAGCTCCCATTGCCAACCTACCTAGAATGACATCTCCCTGGTAAACCACGGATACATCACCTGAAGTAACTTGAACTTGAGGTCCGATTGCTTCAACCACACCAGCAGCTTCCTTCTGGAAGATCAATCCGCAAGACCCACCAAACTTAGCAGCAGTACCGTAGTTGTTAACGGTCTTCTGTCCACTAGGAGTAGTAGATGCGTCTTGGTCATCCATATCTTCACCAATAAAGCTACCTTTGGAAGCGGCTTCGTTGATGTTAGATACAGCACCAGATGGTAAGTTAGCTAGGTTAACACCATAGTCACCTAGGAATGGGATGTTCATTGACTTGTAGACTTTGATGCCTGCAATATCAAGAATACCATTACCAGATTGTAAGGCGTCACCTGTTTCGTCACGGTTGATAAGGTTGTTAGTTGCACAATTTCTTATCAATTCGTAGTATTGTCTTGGGTTCAGTACGGCTACACGCCCTTCACCTGTAACTCCTTTCTCATCTAGAATAGCAGCTGCCTCGAAGAAAGCTTGTACTAATTTAGTTGAGTCATAAGCATCAGTTGCGGCTGTGCTATTAGCAGCACCAACCTTAACAATACTTCCACCTGGTTCTACGAAGTTAGTCATAGAAACTGGTGATGGCTGTCTAGCAGCCTTTGTGATCGCACGGAAGATCCGGCGGTCATAGTTCTCGGCTAGTGCATAACCGATCTTACGAGAGATTTCACCACGTAAATCATAGTGAGCAAGTGTCTCATCTAATTCATACACGAATGCAGAACTGATTAAGAGGTCATCACAAGTGATGGTCTTCTCTGCTACTGGAGGTGACTTCTCGTTGTTACCTAAAATAGACTGTCCAGGGACATGGAATTCCGCTTTGGTTCTACCTGTATAGATGAACTGTAGTGACTTACCGTTCGTTAATGTACGGCGTGTAACTAGATCCCTTGCAATGGTGTTGCGTTGGAATCCTTTAAACATTTCACCTGAGAATAGCTTCAAATATAAAGCTCTCCTCGCGGTAGTAGTGGTATCAGCACCGTTAGAGGCACCACCCCAAATGGGTCCATTGGCTGTGGCAGTCGTTGCCTGTTGAGCCATTGTTAATTAAAAAATAATTGTATTGTTAACTTTCTTACGTACGTAATGGTTTGCGCATTATTTAATTTTTATTGTGGTCTCTCCCACCGTCTAGACGGCTAAAGGTATCCCGCGTACGGGGCTAAAGCCAATGAAAAGGGGGTCCGACTCTGAGGTGCCCCCATTCCTACCTCATCCTAAAAGAGCTTCTTCTAAGGATTGCGGCATATCATCATTATCTACTCCAGATGGTTGTACATCACTAGGAGCGTTATCTTGTGGATCTTTTATGTCCACTTCTCTGTCTCTAATTCCTTCACCAGGAGGAGAGTATTGCACAGGGTGTGCTACCCCGAAACCTCCTGAATTCTGTTGTGCCATTAATAGTCCTCTATTTGACATGGTGGGCAGGATCTACAGTGCTCATGTTCGTACATGTGTAGACCCTCTACAAAAAGAAAGAACCCCATGAACATAATAAATATGAGCCATGGGGAATCTAACAGCTTCATCAGAAGCTATACTTGGTGCCTATTTTAGTTGCCCAACTATTGTCGGCATCGCCGTCATTAGTTTGGACTGCAAGCTCACCATAGAAGTCAAGCTTCTCGGTAGCTGCTACAGTTGCACCAACTTTACCTGACACCTGAGTGTCGGTGTCGTCAGCACCATCGGTTGCTACGATTGCTGGACCACCTTGGATGTAATACCCAAAGCTATCAGTTCCACCTTCGTACCCCACATGGAGGTCTGTAGTAGATCCTGTGTAATCAGCCCCATCGTATGAGCCGTTGTTCTCCACGTTCACGTAGACTCCGGCGAAAGCCGGACCTGCAGCGAGTGTGGAAGCGAGTGCTAGTGCTAATGTTTTCATTAATAAAAGTTAAGTGGTCTTTGTATAAGGCACGCCGCGATACTTTAGTTGGATCTTTTTTTGCATGGATCTTCTCCTTAGTACCACACCCCCGTTCCATGATGTGGTTTCATGCGTTCCCAAAGGGAATGAACGGACGCGGTTGCCTGTGG
>VTLG01014915.1_pt1 | contig 21791 bp, 29 predicted proteins | sample 4694571 | NCBI WGS metagenome assembly VTLG01 (sample SAMN12604809, study PRJNA352737) | marine metagenome | biome: ENVO:00000447; feature: ENVO:00000209|ENVO:00000569|ENVO:01000036; material: ENVO:00002151; isolation source: viral sequences binned using virsorter ... | reverse complement strand
GTGAATCAGTCACTGCAGTTTCTTGGGCTCTTATCTGCTCGGGTATTACGTGAGCATTTTGTAGAAGATCCCACGCCTTGGCGTTACGGTTTTTCTGTTTGCTCTTCGTTATCTCCCACGCCTTAGGCATGTGGTCCTCTGTCGGGGTTATGAGCCCAACATTATTTTCACTTGCCCACTCGGCGGCATGCGCTGCATTCGTTAACCGTGCCACTTGCTCACGTGATACGACACCCGCATTAATTGCTATGCGTAATGTGCGGATACCTAGCGTCAATTTGCTAGCCGCTGCAAAATCACGAACGCCGATTCTTTCAACTAGTCGGGACAATGCCAACAATTCATTTTGGTAGTTGTGTTTGGTATGCCCGAAGTTGTTTTTTAGTTGGCCGGTTATGTCTTGCCACGTGCCGCCCAAGTCTGTTAATCGGATCGCCTCTAGTGCTATCCCATAATGCAGACCGTTAGCGGCCGCTGCTCTCTTTCTGATGGACGTAGCCCAATCAGCGACGGTCCAATTTTTTACCGAGCCGGTAATTTTTTTATCTATTTTCTTGCTCATGTTTTATTTCTTTCTGTTTGTATTTCATACCTACTTTTAGGCATACAAATATTTTACTATAGGAAACCCGTATTTTTAGGGGTGTAGAGGACTAATTTTCAAATCTGTAAATCGGTCAATTCCTGTGGGTGTTTTTGCTTTTACTCATTTTTATGTCGTTTCGGTTTTGTCTACTAGATGTATGGGTAGCGGTCTGAATGCTTGAACGAAGGTACGACATGTGGTATGATCTGGGCTTGCTGTTTGGATGTACCAAGCAGTTGACATATAACAATTTTACCGAAGCGGTAATTTTTAGAAGGAGAAATAAAATGGAAATATCAGGTGAGGTTGATATTGAAATCAGCCAGTATGCAGACTTCGAGATTGATCTTGATGTCGACAAGTTGGCTGAGGAATTAGCCATAAACCACAACTTTGTGGATGATACTGTTCTGCATGCACATGTAGAGGAGTATTGCGACAGTTATGTTGCTGACCGTGTATCTGAGCGTGTTGATGAAGAGATTCAGGAACTACGTGATCAGGTTTCAGAGTTGGAACCAAATAATAACTATGTGCGGATCAATGATCTACGCACAATCATCGAAGAAGTAGCAAGAGCAGAGATATGTATTGCTTTCGCTGCTGGGCATCACAAGATGCAAGACAAATTAACTAAAGTTCCACCGCCTAACGGCCTTACAAACTCCAACTGGGGAGAAGAAAACAAGGAGGGCTAGATGCCTACTTATGAAGATAGCAATGTGATACGGCTTAACACGCCAGAAAACATGCAGCACTACAGAGATATGTATGGGTTAAAAGTGTGTGGTTTTTGTGACCGCACCTACAACCCTGCTAAACATTTTGACGGGGTTAGATACAAAGATAGTAAACCTATATGCCATCGGTGTCTGTACCCGTACAAGTATGGAGATGGGAAATTATATGAATAAGAAATCAATTCACGACATAGAAGTAGCAGAAGTCTTGGGTTACTTCATGGACTTAGCATTACAAGACAAGGAGGAAGAAAATGACGACGATATTCAGAGCGTCCAGTGACCGGAAGGTTGCACCGTACGGGCGTAAGCGTGGCAAGTCTGCTAATGGCATGGCACCGCTTAAGAATAGTTTCGGTCTGCCAGCAGGCAAAGACTATTCGTGTCCGGGGGCAACTGATTGGTGTCTAAGCAATTGTTACGCTGGGAAGTTAGAGAAACTGTTTCCCAATGTGCGTAACTTGCTGTTAGAAAACTGGTCTCTGTTTCAAGAGCATCACGACTCTTGGAGAGACTTACAAAATGCGTTACGACCCATGCTCATCGACTTCAAAAACGAGTGCGATAAGCGTGGCGTAGAACCAGTGTTCCGATGGTTCTGGGATGGGGACGTACCCAACCGTAACTTCGCTAAGGCTATACGTAACCTTGCATGGGAGTTCCCACACATAAAGTTCTGGGCATACACCCGCAACTTTAATGTGATCAGCGACCTGCTAGGTGCCGACAACTTCATACTCTATTTGAGTGTTGACGATGGCAATATGATTAATGCGCTGGCTACTAAGCAGCGTTACCCAGAGTTGAAGTTGGCATTCTGTGCTGACACTTGGGATGAAACACAAAGTCTTGCTGACCAATTCGATGGTGAGCGTCAAGGTCCCCGTTGCCCTGAACTGACCGGCAAGTTGCCGCTAGTTGTATGGGACACGGAGAAAACAGGTCACGGTGCGTGTGTTGAATGCAACATGTGTATCGATGGCGTTAACAATGTGAGGTTCGCCTCACAGAAAGGATAACTATGAGTCAAATACATGGTTACCTAAACAGCGTGCCTAATGATTATGGGCACCGCTGGACAAACAATTCAGATAACACAAGGGCTGAATGTCAGTACTGCGGGGATAGTTACGGCTCTCAACGCTGGTGCGATAATCAACTTGTGGTGTCTGATCAAGATAGAGACATGGATGATGCTATGTCTCAACACTATGGTCAGGAGGACCGATAATGACAGTTATAAATGATGGACCTATGTATGCAAGAGAAATTATGGGTGATGCTGGGGCTTTGTTCCCTGTGCATTATCCAGCAGCACAACACCATTGTCTGCGAAGGGAAGACGCTCACATCCCTATGATTGAGAGCGGTGTATATAAGAATGAACCTTTGTACAAGTTCGTTGTCCGTGAGGACACTGGGCGTGTAGTCGGGTTACATTCAGGGAAATACCCAGAGGTTGATGGATACCAGATGCTTGCCGATATGGCAGACATGATGTTCCCTGCATCAACTACTTCGTGCACGCTATGGGGTGATGGTGAGAAAGTTGCTATTACTCAAGAACTAGAAGGAGGAACTATCGATCTGGGTGGTGGGGATAAAATTTGCTCCCATCTGGTGTGGATTAGTTCCTTGGATGGTTCTTGGTCTACCAGTGTGTATGACATGCAACGTAGATTCTTTTGCCAGAACCAACTGGTGGGTAAACCATTACTAAAGGTGAGGCACACTAAGAATCATGATGACATCTTTGAGATGAAAGCCACGATCCTTAAGGAAGCGGCTGAACAGGCGCTTGCTTGGCAGGGTAAGGCTCTCGCTTTGAAGGAGCAACCTATGATTGATTTGGAGTTCTTTGCTCTTGTCAATCTGTTGGTACCAATTGAGGATGATATGTCTAGCCGTAAGGAAAACTCTGTTAGAAGAGCAAGAGGTGCGATGCTTGGTAGATGGGAACAAGAGAAATCTGAATGGGGCGAGGGTAATGGTTGGCTTGCTTGGAACGCTGTTCAAGGTGCAGAGCAACACACTATTAACGCTGGTACTAGACGTGACAGAACCAAGTCATTGCAGAAGGCTATTGAGGGTAAGACTCCTTTGGCTAACAAAGCGATGAGTCTTATACTGGCTAGATGATTACAAAAGTATTAATGGTTGCCGTACTCAGCGGGGCTGGCAGTTGCTCGTCGCTTGGGGAACTGGTCTCAGTGTATTTTGCACCCGGAGATCAAGACCTCATGTTAGACATAGCACACTGTGAGTCATCCGCTGATGCGGACGACACATACTCAACTGCATACAATCATAAGAGCGGTGCAACAGGCTGGTTCCAACACTTACCCAAGTGGTGGGATGAGCGTAGCAAAAAAGCAGGGTTTGAGGGTGCTCACATCCTTGACCCAAACGCACAAGTAGGCGTTGCTGCTTACTTGTATTACAACATGAACAGTAACCCTAGGTGGGGTGGTGCAAGCCACTGGTACCCGTCTAGAAGGTGCTGGGGAGGTAAATAGATGGCACAAATACCATCGGGTGTTAATGAGACACTCACAAGAGAAGAGTACCTGCGTTACCGAGCGGAGGATAAGAAAATTATTAGAGAAAAGAGAGTTAAGAGTGAGAATACTAAAAACAATGCCGGACGGTAACCAAAAACGAGAAGACTACCAATGGGATGTGATCTTTGATGGCAACCCTAGGTTATTAGAAAAAGGTGTGGACTTTACGTGTACACCTAGAGGCTTCAAGGCTTCTGCTTATTCTGCAGCGGCTCGGCGGGGCATCACTATTAAAGCAATTATTTTGGAGGACGGTGTTGCTATAGAAAGGCAAGCATAATGGTGGCGTTTGAGAAGGATGGCGAAAAGGTAACTGCATTTCCTAAGATCGTAATCGATTGGGGTGAATGGGAGTTTGAAATAATTGACGCTATCCCTTGGACAGAGATCGTATCAAACGAGATCGTAGCCTTGCAGGCTGCCATTGATGTGCGGAAACATGATCGAAGAACGTTCAATGAAGCGTTCACTAACATCGATTATGACATACTAGAAGGAGAAGAGAACTAGATCAGCGGGGGTCGGGCTTCTCCCTCCTTCGGCCCGACTCCCGTGTTACGAAAGGGAATAATGGAAGACATAGAAAAAAGGCTGACCGACTTAGAAACAATTGTTTTAAATGAGGACGGCACCAACATTGCACAAGCATTGATTGCTTTGTTTCAACTTGTGCATCAGACATTGCTGTTACTAGCAGACTCTGAACACGATAAAGCACAAGCCCACGGGAAACTACAGTTTGAACTGAGTTACCTTATTGAGCAGGCTTTAGGTAAGACTGATGAAACCGAAGAGCACGACAACGTGGTTCCTTTGTGGACTCCATCAGATTAGACATCCACCGCCCATGCCATGCCATGTACTATAATCATATACATGGCATGGCAGGCCATGAAGGGGAAGACATGAGCAAGGACAGAATAATATTAAGACAGTCATGGCTGGGACAACTAGCCATGTGTCCTGAAAGAGCACGACAGGACATGCTCGGAATATCCGAGTCAACAGATTCCACATCCACCGTCTTGGGGTCTGCTGTGCATTACGGCATTGAACAATGCCTCTTAGACAAGATGCAAACAGGTGACCCGCTCACCAAAGGTGAAACAGTAGCAGCCTCCATGGAGTACTGGACCAAACACGTTAAAGACATTGTGCGTTGGAACCATAAAGAAGGCGAACCTGAAAAGATAATCATCGCCAACACAGAAGTATGGTGGGATGAAGTGCTACCCGATGTGCATCCTATCGCTGTGGAAAAAAAGTTTGAGTTGCCTTTAGTCGTAGATCATCAGCCAGAGATCTGGTTACAAGGAACTATTGATTGCATACAAGAATTTCCAAGACCAATAGTGGACTGGAAAAATCCGGGTCGTAAACCTTCAGACGACTGGGAGAAGAAACGATGGTCAGTTCAAGCAGCAGCATACACTTGGGCTGTGTCATCTATGTCAGACAACAACCTGTCTGAACCGTTACAGTTTGAGTTCGTGTACTTAGTCAAAGGTAAAGTACATAGAACTATCGTAGACTTTGGACCCGCTGAATGGGCAATGCTGGTTGCTCTTGCTCGTTCTGCGGGTTCACTTATTTCCGCTGACCTGCCAGTGTGGCCGCTCAATATGACCGGCTGGCATTGTGCACCTAAATGGTGTGGTGCTTGGAGCACCTGCCGTGGTAGGTTTGCGGGACCAGACCCATGGAACCAACTATAAAAGAAAAGAGGTAGACCCAATGGGAGAAACAAATAACACCTTCACGGTGTTTCGTAGACAGGTCGTACAGACCGGCAAATTTGAACCGGCTGAAGCGTCGTGTTCAGTTACCATCGCTTTAGCAGGCGATGAGGAACAAGAGGCAGTAGCCAACTTAATAGCCGAGTGGGGTACGACACTAGAGATAGCCAACTATGAAGCGTTGGGTATCGGATATGAAATGACAGAATCAGGCGTACGGAGGTTAGAAAAAAGCGTTTCCGAATCTAACCAAAGTGCTCCCGTGGCCCAAAAAGCCGGGGCTAGTGCCCCAATCACTTCCGGTGGATCCACATTGGATGCACTCTGGCGTGATCTAGTGGATAACAAATCCAACTGGTGGGATCCCAACTGGGAAAAGAAGTTAGACCCAAATGCTAACTTTAATCCTAATGGTCCCGACTACAAGCGCAGGTCAGATGGCAAAGGCTTGTGGCTATCCAAAAAAGATGGAACCGCTTTGGTTCCTTCATGGTTTGTTTGTCCGTTCACAAGCAAAACCCATGCTGAATTAGTGGATATCATTGGACAACTCAGAGGCTGAACACCAGCCTTTGACTGCAGAAGATATTGCCCGTCGCCTCGCTACTGCTCATGTTAGCGAGGAGGCGGGTTCTTCTGATAAGCCCAAAAGATGGGCACTAACATCCTTAGTAGTAGACAACCTAGTCGGGTTCATACAGAACCCTTCTGAACGGTGGTATCTAGGCATACCAGAGGTAGACATTGCTACAAGAGGAGTTGGGCGAGGCGAGTTGATGCTCGTAGTAGGCAGGTCACACACAGGCAAATCACAAGTGTTGTTAAACAGCATTGTGTCTAACCTTGTGAACAACCCAGCCTCACACATAGTCATCTTCTCAATGGATGAACCACGAGAACTGGTAGTAATGAAACTGTTCTGCCTACTCCGTGGAAAATCTTCAGACACTGTAGAAAACCTGATTAAAGAACAAGACAAAGAAATATTAAAAGATCTGGAACGTGCAGCAAAAGAAGAACTATCCAGAGTAGCGATCATAGATGAATCCATACCTCTTAACGCTATGGCAGATGCCATGGAAGAGATACGAGAATGGTGGGGAGTTAACCCATCCTTCTGCATGATCGACTACTTAGAACTACTACCCGGAGGTGACTCCGATGCAACAGGAGTAACCACCAAAGCGCAAGCAGTTAAACGCTGGGCTAAAACACAACGTGTACCAGTCGGGCTTGTGCATCAAGCAGGAAGAGGATCAGGAGACAAAGGCAAAGCAGCCGGCATCTACGCAGGTAGATACGGTGGCGAACAAGAAGCCATCTTTGTACTAGAAGTGTACCGTCAGAAAGACAGGTACGATTTGTCCGAATGGGAAAAGAAATACCATGCGAACAGCGTCAACCTGAACCTGTGTAAAAACAAAAGAACCGCTCGGTTAAACGATCAGGTTTACTACATAGACCCAGAGTGCGGGCACGTACACCCGTACTGGGAGGAGTTGATACCAGATGTTAATGTCTGATTTTAAAATAAGTAAAAGACCCATTGCCCTAGGAGCAGGACTATGGACCCAAAGGTGGGTAGTGGAAAAAGAAGGCAGAGTACTCACCCTGTCTGACAGTAAAGAAGAAGCAGAAACATTCGTCTCTACTAAAATAGACAACTGGACATCACGAGATGAGTAACAGCAACGTAACCGATGAGATAGTTATGAAGTTCGCTGACCTTTTCAAAGGAGGGAAAGTTGCTTTAGATGACGGCAAGTTTCGACCTTGGCAAACAGCAGACGGAGGGCATATAGATGCAGACGGAAAAGACTTCGTAGGTATCTGCGCCGACCATCTCAGATCAGGCCCATCCATCGGCGTGTACCCCTTGTTCACTTTAGAAGAAGAACTTAAAGTGTACTGGGGGTGCGTTGACTGGGACTCAGGTATACAAGATTCTTACCGGCATGCTTGCAATGTGTACGAAACGCTGCGTCAACTAGGTGTAACCTCTTGGATAGAGAGATCAAGATCGAAAGGGTTTCACCTATGGGTGTTCTTCGAAAGAGCAATGCCAGCCTCCGATGTGCGTCTCGGTTTAATAGGGGCATGTGACATAGTGGACGCCCCGACCAAAGAAGTAAACCCCAAACAGGTAGAACTATCTCAACGAGGGTGGGGGAACGGAGTGAGACTACCCTACGGGGAACTGCGTGAAGGTGGGGGTTACAACGAGATGGACAGACCCGAATGGTCTCTTTCTAAGGTACCTCTTCAATCATTTGTAATGGAAGCATCCGATGCTAAGGTATCTATTGATGCGTGGGAGCCTGTGAGAGCCTTATACAAGCCTCCTAAGGCGCACACGATGCCCGTGCTAGGGTCAGGTAGCCGAGCAGGTAAACTAACAGGTGCAGCAGCCTCTATAAGGGAAGCGGGACCGAAGATGTCTGTTGAACAAGGATACGTAGACAGATCAGGTTCTTTATATTCGCTTGCATGTGCAATGGTTAGACAACAATACACAGACACACGCATCATGGAAGAACTAATAGAAGCAGATAAAGAATGGGGATCGAAATACGCTTCCCGTAAAGATGGAGCAGTACGCCTTTACGACACCATAGTAAATGCGAGAAAGCATGCACATGAAGACCAACACGGTTACGATTCAGAGACGACCTAAAGTAAAAGCACGACCCAGACACAACAAAAAGGGTCAAGTGTTTACACCCAAGTCAACACTAGACGAAGAAGATTTTGTCGCTCAAGCATGGCAAGAACAAGTAGGGGAACTAATGGAAGGACCATTAGAAGTAACTCTTTTCTACAGTCCTAATGAAACTATTCTTCACGTAACATCCTCACCTCACACAGCCAAAACATTAACAGGTGACCTAGACAACTACGTTAAGTTGACGTTAGATGCTTTAAACAAAGTAGCGTGGGAAGATGACAAGCAAGTAGTTCGTATCAACGCAGTGAAAGTAGATAAGAATGATGTTGATTGAATTAGAAAAATGGGAATATGAATGGGCATCTCATGTAGGTATCGGACGCTTTACGGAAAATTGGGAAAAACAAGATGCTGCCCATTATAAGCGAGAAAGAATGGAAGATGACAGAACCGCACAAGTTGCTGCTGCAATAGGAGAACTAGCAGTAGCGAAAGTAACCAACCAATACTGGGGTGGTCACGTCTGGCCGGGAAACCGTCACGCAGAGAACCGTGCAAGAGCAGACGTAGGGCACAACATAGAAGTCAGACGAGTAAGAACCTCCGACAACGCAGCAGTAAGACGCAGACAATTAGGCATGGGATTAGTTCTGTTTGTAGTTAGACCAGTACCTCCCGAATTTAGAGAAGTAGAAATGTTAGGATGGATAGATCACGACGAAGCGTGGGAACTAGGAGAACCATCAGGGTACGACCCAGACAACACCAGAGTTATAGCAGCCGCAATGTTACATCCGGTGACCCATATACCATAATCAATGCCTAACAAACGTAAAGAATACCCCGTTGAAATAATCGATCAAGAATATTGGGGTAGTCCCATGTTTCAATCAAGACCAGAGAATGCGTTAGAAGTTTTGATGAAAGAACCACCACCCGGAGTTCCTCTTAAACGCTGGATACTAACACCCTTAGATCAAACAGATGTACTACGAGAAGTGTTAGCCGACGCTATAGAAGCCCTCGATCCAGAAGATAGATGGCTAATAGAACGAGTCCTAATAGAAGGAGTGTCACTACGTAAAGTCGGAGCCGTGTTGGGTATATCTAAAACATCTGTTGCACGTAGACGCGACAGGATAAGAATAAAATTAATAAAGAAACTTTTAAAAGAACCTCAAGTTATAGCGTGGACTCAAAGAAACTAAGGCGTGTCAAAATATTGTACAGCCTGACGTACTAAACCTATAAGAGAAGTAGTCCACACAGCGAACGCTTCACCTGCTTCATCGACACCATCCAAGGCAGCCTCAAAAGCAGCAAGAAGGAGTTCAGCCTCCTCCTCGTGGAACACAAGGAGAAGACCGAGAACACCATCGGGTGACCACTTAGCATGAATACCGTCTCGAACATCAAACAAATGGGCGGTGTCTTGCAGGTGATCGTAAATATCTTTTTGAAGAGCGAACCCTTCCACCTCCATGAACTCGTCCCACTTCTGTTCGAGATCAGCCTCCATGATTATTTCGCTACCTTGTCCTTAACTATAGTTTTAAGAACAGACACAGCCGCTGCTAAACCAGCAACACCCGCACCCTTAGCCGACGACAAGTCGGCAACAACAAACACACCTAAAAACGCTTGGGCGAAAGTCCACCCAGCACGTTCTAACACATCGAATATGTTCTTCAAATTTTTTCCTTTGTTAGATTACTAGTACCTAGGACGACGAGGCTTTTTTTTAGCAGCCATTAGTCGTTCTCATCAAACTTGGCACGCATGCCATTAGCCATACGTAACATGGCATCCCCAGTAAGAGAACCTTGGTTCCCACCCTGAGAAGCAGTGTCCACTAAAACCTGTGAGGCTTTAGGTACCTTCATTGTTTTCCCATCTAATTGATGTGGCATCTCAACCTACTTTCCGAAAGGGCGACCGCCGTGAGCGGCGTTACCCAATTTAGTACTCCGCAAAAACGATGCGGCTTTCTTAGCCTTCTGACTCATATCCCACATGTTGAATGAAGAAGTAGAGTTGTAAGGCTGCTCATCTTGTGAACCAAACGTTTCTTCAAACGTTCCGTATCCTTCACCTTTTGGCATAATATTTTTCCTTATTGTATAAACAGGCAGCCGAACGTTTCACCGTTTACCACACCTGTAACCTTCAAAAAACCTTGTGTCTTCTGAAACTCTCTAACAGCGGTCACAGTTTTCCTACCGTAAATCCCATCCACAGGACCCGGATTGAAACCACGCTCCACTAATTTTCCTTGCACTAAACGCACAGGTAAACCACGGCTACGGCTAGGACGAGACAACGGTCTCTTCTTAACCTGCTCGTGTAAATCTTTAAAGAATTGAATGATCGCAGCCCAATCAATAGCCTCAGGGTTTTCATTTACACCCATACCATTCTCAACCCAATCACCTAACGCATCACCCGGACACGTCGTGTACCCCTTGGTGCTTTTCTTACGATGAGTGGAAACCCAAAGCCCTTTACCGAAATGAGATTCTGCTGCAGCAACAACTTCCTCTAAAGATTTTAAAGCCCGAACAGTAGGTTTATCGAAACCCCAGCCAGTGAAACACACACTGATAGAACGACTGTTCCAACCCTTAGTGCCAGCACCACGATTAGCCCAACCTCTTCCTTCAAAGATCACACCACTCTCATCAACCAACCAGTTGTACCCGATGCCATCCCAACCCTTACCCATGTGATGACGTTCAAATGCTTTAACAGCATCAGAATTCTTAGGTCCATTCTCAACACCAGAATGGTGTATGACTACGCCCTGAACTCTCGCAGGGTTTAACTTATCAAACTTGCCTTTAGGTGGTGGTTGTGCACCCCACCCTGATCTAGATATATATTGCATCAAGTAACAGCCTCCTGTGTCCCATTACCTAACACGATACTCTATATCTTGTTTGTCTTTAATTTCTTGAGCACGATTCATCTCATTATGTATCTGAGCACTGTATTTAGCCTCAGGAGTAAGCACCCTTAAACTCTGACCAGCAAGAAAAGAAGCCCAAGTCTGCACCCTTTTCTTCTGAAATTTTTGTTCATCGCTTAACAAACGTCTAGCCATATTAAGTTGTGGTAACGATTTACCAACAAGATCTAAGTTACGGTCAGTCATCTTCCACTCACCCTTAGAATTCTTTTTAGCCAACCCTACTAAACCTAACGAAGTCATTAAGAAAGGAATCTTTTCCCACGCAGAAGGCACGTTCTGAAACCTGCCAGTAAAAGGAATGTTTCCAAAGATCTGTTTACCAGCCCAGTATTCAATAGGTGCTTTCATTAAAGGAGACGCACCCGAAGCCAAGTTAGAAAGCATACCTTTCCAACCTTCAACAGTAGGATCTAGCCTAAACAAATCTTGAAAAGGCCAATCAGGAACAGACATTACTTTATCGCCACCTATTTTAAAAGGAAGTTGCACACCAAATGGTTGCAAGAACCAATCAGGAACCAACCCTTCTTTTTCTTTCTCTTCCCCGTACTCCAAGTTTCTTTTAAGATCAAACAACCTGTTGTACTTACCCGGATTACGAGCAAGGAACTCTACCTGCAAAGGCAAATTGTTGCGTGACCAAGTGTAAAATGGGAACACTCTCTTACCCCACTTCTGCTCCCAGTCAGACAGATCAGAGTAATCGAAATGTAATTTGTAAATAGTTCCAATAGCATCATCTAACTGGCGACCATTACGCATAGCCCACAAACCTGTACCTAAACGCATAGCCTCTTCAGCAATAGTGTTCGCTTCACGCACTACCGAATAGCCAACAAAATCTGCGCTACGAGGATCCAAAGTGTAAGTCTTACCCACTCCAGCCATACCCTCAGCGCCACGTTCAACCTTTGAAGTAATAGAGAAACGTGATTGTTTAATAATTCCACGCTCAATAGTCGACGCTGCTTGACCACCAAGACCAGCACCAGCCTCAACTAATGTGTTGAAATTTTCCAACTCGTTACGAGAGAATGTGCGTCCATAAATACTAGTAGTCTTACCTTTAGTTTCACTCAACAACATGCGAGCACCCGCAACAGTGTCGCCACGACCAAGATTGCTAGCCTTAAAGTTTAACAAAAACGCATCCAAAATCTCAGTAGGAGGTATGCCATAGAACCAGTTGTTAAATGCACCACCCATAATGTTTCTCATAACAAAACCCGGAGTGGCTATAAGATTTGCTTTAACCCAGTTATGCAACCTGTCATAGTCACGCACAAAACCTTCCACTCTGTCCTGAGTGAACCCAACAGTAGCGTTCATCGCTTCAACAACATCATCAGCCCATCCCTGACCGCCGTCACTGATAAGCCAAGGCCCCCATCTCATAACGTTGTCATCCAACAACTGAGTAAGTTCTTTAGCGTTAAGACTTCCCAGACTTAACTCACCTCCACCAAACTTACCCAACTGATACATGCCATTAACACCTTCAACACCTTCAGACAATTCATCAAAAGTTTTACCAATCATCAGCCTTAAGTTGTCAGCCTGCGTACTGTTTATACCTAGGTTGGCTTCTATAGCAGCACGTTCTGCTTTAATACTTTGAATAAATAATTGCTTTTCTAAAACTTCATTCTGTCTATTTAAAATTTCTCTTTCTATCCCTTGAACAGTTTGCTCCATTCGATTTGAAGTTCTTATAGAAAAACCTTCACCTTCAATCGTGCGAGGGGTAACACCCATCTCTTCGCCTATAACTGCTCGGCCTTCTTTCACACCCCTCCCACTCTTAGTTACATAAGCAGGACGGTTAAAATAAATTTTCTGTTCAGGAGTAGCAGTTCCCACAATTGCCGCGACATTATTACCACGCATTGTTGCGTCTTCAAGTAACCCGTTTATAATCTCAGTTTCTGTTTCAAACCTCGCTTGTGCATTTCTCCAATTACTAATCTTTTCACCGGCTTCTATTACACCTTTACGAGTTCCTCTATTTAAACCAGTAGCCCAAGCAGCAAACGCACCCGGACCAGCAAACTCAATAGGACCATTCTTTTGCAGATTCTGAGCGCGACGCAAAGCAGTTTGCAAAGCCTTCTTTTGATAGTCACCCAACTGCAACAAAGCACGTCCAACCTTAGGACCACCCAACTGTACGAGTTTAAACACTTCAGATAATTCTTCAATCTCATCAACCAACTCAGCCCAACGGTTCATCACACCAGCCTTAAAACTGTTATGACGAGTCAAAGGAATAGGCATACTAGGAGAAGAACCTGTTTTTAAAATACGCAACATCTGTTTAGCAGCAGCCACACTGCTGTCTTTCAACATGCCTTCTTCCATAGCGTTAATTAAAGCAGGCAACAAACCATCCTTAGGATCTACTAAAGGCTCAATAGCGGCGCCAAGCATCCCTTCCATGTCATCAAAGAATTGTAAAAATACATCAGCATCAACTTGATCTAAAGGAATCTCATAAATAGATTCAGTTAACACACCCTTCTCACGCAAGTCTCGAACTTTATCTTTACCTCGAAACAAATTACGAGCAGGATTAAGAGGACGGTTAGGAGTACCCGGAGAAGTAGAAGCAATAGCCTCCTGTGCATTTAAAGCAGCCAACTCTTTAGGAGTAGCAACACGAGGGCCACCCAAAGGAGAAACAAACTTACCATCAGCATCCTTCAAAGGAGCACGACTAGCACCAACAGGAACACCTGCATTATCAACTCCCTGCCTAAACAAAGGAGCGCCTTTACCAATAGGGAACTGTTGAGCAACCATAGAAGGACTCAAGAATTGAGGCACATCTAACTTAGGTGCACCCGTGTACCTCACAGGTAACCCTTTACCCATTAAAGGACCTCTGCGTAAAACAACAGGAATCTCTTTAAACCCTAATTGTCTAGCCGCCGCTAACCTTGCTGCATAATCTTCACCAGCACCAATAGCCATTCTGGATTTCTCCAACAAAGAAGCAGCACCAGTTTTAGCCTGAGGTGTTATAGTCCCAGTGAAAAGAATTTCTAAAGGCTCATCCATTCCACCCTGCTCAGTAAATTGAATAACGTATCTGTTAACTAAACCCGGATCAGCAGGACCAACAAACAAATCATCCAACACAGTGTCTGCTGAATCAATAAACTCTGCTTCAGGAAAATCTGCCATAGCAGGATGCAAACGTGCACTCTGAACTACACGCACATTCATTCCTTCAGGACCAACCGCAGTTAATCCTTGTTTTAAGACAGTTTTAATTTCAATCAACTGTTGACGAGCAGCCTGAGCATAAGCAATCACTTCTAGATACTCATCCAATTGGCTAATCAACGGAAAGATTTCTTCAACAGCATTTATTACACGTTCACCAGCAGGCCCCGGCTCATCAACAAACCTTCCTAACCTGCTATCAAAACCACCAAGAACTTCCCGCAAATCATCTGTTGTTCTAGTGATATCGTCGGCTATTCGTTCCAACACAGCCTGACGTTCAGTTATCTCAGCGAAAACTTCACGCAACTTTCCTCTGGCTTCCCCCTTAGCCTTCTGAATATTAACCAACATCCGTTCCATAAACTGGATTGATTCCTTACCAGCAATCACAGACTGGTTAACTCTCTTAGTCAACTCGTAAATGCGAGAAGACGCTTTCCCCTCTGTTTTAAGTTTGCTTTGTAAAGCCCTCTCAAGTTTCTCCCCAGCGTCCAACAACTTCCCATACTCTGCTAACTGTTCGTCCAATGTGCGACCATCAAACAACACGCCCATCTTCTCCATGTACCGAGCAAAATGAGTAACCCTAAACTCTTGAGCCATGCTCGCCAAATAACGAGCCTCACGTTGAGTAAGGTTCTTAACATACAAACTTGTTTGATCATCAATCAAACCAACCGCTCGTAAAAAATCATCCATCTGATCTTCAATAGCCAACCCCTCAGGATGAGCAACAATGTTCATGTTCGCACGAGTAGGAGACACCCCTCTAGTTAGATCCTCAACAGGTCTAAGAATTTCAAACTCGACATAAGCCAACTCGTCTACTTCTTTAATCGCATCAGCCTCATCCATTCCCGCTCGGATACGACGTTGAACAGCCAAACGTTTCTGTAAAGGACCAATAGCATTCCACAAATTATCTATCGTCTGCCCCTCAGCAGCATCAATAGCCAAAACAGTACCCGGATTTAACTTACGGTTCTTTAAAAAACCACTGTCAGCAGGAGCAGGACGACGACCCATCCGACCAGCAACCACATCGGCAGCCTCATCCTCATCAAACATACGTAACGGATTAACAAAATCTTTACCTTCTTTAACAAGCCTGTTGTTCTGAACCAACCTTAAACGTTTACTAGTAAACAGAAAATCTCTCAAATCGGGATCAATAATTCTAGGCGAATAACCACCCGCCGCTTCAATAGAAGACAAGAACTGTCTCGTGTAATTACCATCAGGATCAATCTCTTGAAAAGATTCTCTTAAAGGTCGTTGAACACGACGCTCCCAAACTTCTTGAGCGCCACGTATAACATCCTCAGTGACACCAAGACGAGCAGCAACCGCAGGAGTAGGACTTTGAGCACGAGTTAAAGCACCCAACAACTCCTCATCCGTGATGCCATATACTTGCTCCATCTCATTACGATAAGCACGTTCACCAGCAGTACGTTCATTAACCCAACGACCTATACGAGCGTTAGAAACCTGTGATCCACTCATAGCAAACCGAGCAGTAATAATCGCTTGAGGATCCTCGTTCTCTATTCCTTTACGCAACCATTGTTGTGCATTAAATTTAGGTTCACTCGTTAACATCTTTCTTAAACCAGTACCCATGTTAGTTCCACCTATTTTAGAAATAGCAGAACCCGGCAACCCAGCCAAAGAAGCATAAACTTTTCCAGCCTTACCCATGCTCACACGAGAAGCAAAAGGAACCAACTCGACAGGCATCTTAGCGGCACGTTGAATACCCGTTTGAACAAACGGAGCCAACACTGGGTCAGCCTTAAACGCTTCTTTAAACAAATCATCAGCCACACCTTGATCTGCTTTTGAACCAGCCAACTTACGAAAAATAGTGTCTATCTTAGAATCATCTAACCCAACTTTACGTGCTTCTTCTTTCAAAAACTTAGGTGTTTGTTTTACACGAGCAGCACTAGTAACACCAAGTCTGTTACCCAATTTGCGTAACACAGGTCCAGTACCCGGAACTCTCACACGGTTACCAAAACCTAAACCAAGGTCATCAATAATTTTAGCGCCCTGCTCACCGCCTTCTTTTTGTAAAACTCTTAACGCAGCAGCAGGACTCTTCTGTTTATTAGCAGCAGTAATAGCACGATCCATAAGAGCACGACCTGAATCGTCCAAAGTCATAGCGTATCTACCCGCTGTTTCAGTGAACTCTGTAGTAGCGCCACGCCAAAACGCTGAACCAACACCCCAATTAACCAAAGGATCAGTAATCAGATCACCAGTAAAACCAAGGATACGTTTACCCCAACCACCTAAACCAAACCAAGAGTTGTCAATATCTTCAGCGGACATTCCTTGATTAGCCAACAGATCAAGAAAACCTATACGCTCATCAAACTGACGTTTCCAATCGCTAGGAGAGAACCCTTTACCACGCAACAAGTCAGCCGTTTCATTTAAAGTTGAACGCACAAACGCTCCCGGTGCTGTTAACGTGCTTGCTACTCCACCTAGGATTCCTTCAAATGTAGAAGGACCTTCACGAGATTTACGCACACGACCTAACGCATCTTGAAACTCTTCAGGAGATAATCTTTCTCTAGTAGGCGCAGCAGGTAATTGTAAATTATTTAACCCTCCAAAACCCGACTTTCTTTGTTGAAGGGCTTGGGCTATATCTTCACGCCCCCAACCCATTTAACCCAACCCCATCTCACTTACAAGACCGTTAGCAGCATCCAAAACAGAACCTCTTGTAAGAGCAACATCCTTTGTAGCCTGTGTCCAGATTTCATTAATCTGTGCAGAGTCCAACAAACCAGCCATACTCTGAGCAAAAATAAAGTATTCTGTTGATTGCCCAGAAGTCATAGCCATCAATTCAAAAAGATCTATTTCTTGACTAGGAGTTAATGCTTTAGAAGATTCTGGAATAAGCAAGTCCATCATTCCAGCCTCAGCCAACTCCTTCATCACAACAGGAGCAATCTCATCAGGCAAAACAACATTAGGATCTTGATCTATTTGATTCATGTACCAGTTAATAATCTCATAGTCAGGTTCTGCACCCTGATCCATAGCCAACTGTGCGCTCCTGTAAGCCTCATCTAAAGCACGATCAAGAGAACGCTCTGCAGCACCAGCCTTTTCTTTGCGTCTTTCTTCACCAATAGTAGCCATATCTAAACCAGCCATCGTGCCAGTAAAGTATTGAGCAGGATCTAAACCAAACTCAGGACCCAACGTTTCAGCCTGACGAGCATCCCTGTTCAACTGTCGTGTCATCATGCTGGAAGTTCTATTAATATCACCACGAGCAGCACCAAACCTTTGAGCACCCTCAGTTCGCAAACTAGCCTCAGCCAACAAACCAATATCACGTACAGCATTCAAATAGTTAGTCTCAGTCTCAGCCACACCATCATACAAAGCATTAACAAACTCAATATCAGAAGCAATCAAATCAGGGTTAACACCCGAATCAAGCATCTGTTGTTTCATTGTTAACAACTCTTCACCACGAGCAATATCACGATCAGAAACACCCTGAGTGTACTCATCAATAACCATCTGCTGACGAGGCACAAACCCCGGAACAAACTGACCCGTGCTGCCAGTAAACCCAGTAATATATTTATCTAACAACTGGTTGTAAGCCATCTCAGCAGCATTAACATCCATCATCCCAGTAGTAACCATCTCATCTACCATCGCTACTTCAGATGCTAAAGCATTCTCTAAAGAAGGACCCGCATAAGGAGGCGGAGCAAACTGGTTACTAGGAGCCAATCCTGCTAACTCCATTGCAGCCGCAGGATTACCGACAGGAGGAGCAGCGCCTGTTGTACCCCCAAAAAGTCCCATCCAAGAATCCATCACATCTGTTTCAGATAAAGGACTCATACCAGCAAAAGGATCAACAGGATCTGTAACCACATTTGGACTCATTCCACCAGTTTGAACATTAACAGGCATGCTAGTTTCTGCATACTGTTGCCATTCAGGACCCAGTTGAGAAAGATAATCTGCAAAAGCATCAGCATTCTGTTGAGGCATCGTGCCTGTGCCATACATTCTGTCAGTAGTTGCCGTTATAGGCTGACCGCCAGTAAATGTTGATAAATCATTTTCTATATTGCTTAATAAATTTTCCTTGCTGCCTAAAACTTCTTGTAAAAATTGTGTATACGCTTGATTCTCATATCCGGGTTTAATAATTGTTTCATCTACAGGTACATTTATGTCACCAATTTGAAATCCTGTAAAAGGAGACCCGCTTCCAGTTTGAAAAGTTTGCGGATTAAAAGCACTTAACAAATCACCAGCGCGAGCATACCTGTCACCAGACCACAAAGGATTTTGAGCCGCAGGTAAATTAGGAAATATTTGAGGCAATCTTAGATTTGCTCCACGAGGATCTATAGCCCGTGATCCTCCACCCATTTGTTGCACAGCAGCCTGCAATGCCATAAAGTCATTAAGATTTTTTATTTGGTTTTGATAGTTTGTTTGATCGGCAAGCATCGCATTATATGCTTGAGATTGGTAATTAGGTGGAGCATATGGATCATCAAATGTTCTAGACCAAATATCTCCATAATTAATAGCATCAGGTCCACGACCTAAAATACCTTGCAATGGATTAATAACTTTGTCTTCTATCCAATCAATCATTACAACAACTTTCTCAACTCAGGAGCAATAGCAGCCCTAGCCGCATCAGTGCCACCCTTCAAAGCCTTATCAAACTGAGCACCAGAATAACCACCCCAAGCACCCAACTCCTCAGAAGTCAAATCACCCAACGCTCTATTAAACTCGCTACCAATCTTAGACGTACCCCGATAATAATCAGAATAAGCATCCCCAGTAGCCCTGTCCTCTAAACCACTAACCTCCATACCACGAGCCGCAAACTGTTCTTGAATCTGAGGCAACCTCTTACCAAAAGCATTCTCCCAATCGTACAAAGCCTCACCAACATCCATACCCATATACTGTGCACGGCGAGTAATATCAGCCAAAGCCATAGCCAACGTTTGTTCAGGAGTTATCTGATACGGATTAGCAGCAGAGAAACTAGCATTAGTTGTGCCAGAATTTAAGCCACCACCATAACTACCCATCGAACTGTAATCCATACCTTGATCAGTCATACCCATAAAAGTTTCAGCAGGATCAACACCCATAGCAGCAGCCGGAACAGGATTAGGCACACCCTCTAAAAGATTCTGAGCATTAGAACTAATCTGACCCAAACCTAAAGAACCAAAATCGTAACCCGCTAAATCCTCTAACCCATAACCACCTGTTAAATCAGAACCCGGAAACCTGTCCATCGAATTTAAATCAGCACCCAACGTATTTAGATAAGCATTAAAGATTGGGTTGTAACCCACCCCTTGACCTTCATCTACAACCTCACCAAAACGTTTAGGCATCCAAGTCCTCAACCCTTCAGCAGTTCTCATAAACGGATTCTCACCACCGCCTGCTAACTGACCATAAGCCTGTTCAACAAGATTCTGCAAACGCATACTCTCACCTTCAGGAGTAAACGATTGAGTTAACTCTGTTTGCAACGCTGCATCAGCCAACCCCGGATTCATAAAATATTCACTCTGAGGGTTGTTAACCTGCTCAGTAAAATACTGTGCTAACGAAGCAGGAGTAGCAGCATAATAAGGATCGTCAGCGTAACGGTTTAAAAACGCATCATAAATATCTTCTTCAGAAGTAACATCCAACGCTGTGCGCTGCCCTTCATAAACAGGTAAGAAAGGTTGACCAGTAATAACATCAATAGGTAACTGCATACCAGCAGCATCAGCGGCTTGTTGAATCATGTATGGATTTGTATTCTGATACAATCCAGCAAAATCTATAGGAGAAGAACCCCAACTTAAATCAGGGTTATCAAACAAACCAGTTTCAGGATCAAAATAAGTAAACTCAAACCCACCATCATCACTAGCGGCTGCCATCCCGCCTACTTCTTCATCTGCTGAAACATCGGCAGCACTTTCAGGACTTGGAGTTGTAGTCGGTGTTGCAGGTCTTTCACCCTCAGGTGTTAAAGCACCAGTACCAACAAGAAAATCTTTTAACTGTGACCAATCACTATAAGCATCTTCTCCGCCTTGATCAGTCGTAGGGTAACTACTGTTTTGTAAAAATTCTGCAAATTGATCTTGAAAAACAGGACTCAATTCCATATAAGAAGGAGTAGCACCAACCTGTGTAGTATCAGAAGATACGCCTGTTCCTCCCAGTATACCCATTTCACTTTGAGTCAAAGAAGGTTGAGAACTAGTATAAACAGTTGAATCAACATCATTAAGAAACGCCATCTGAGCGCCATCACCCTCAATGTACTCAGTAGCAAACTCATCCGCAGACATATCCCCCAACAAAGCAGGGTTACTAATAATCTCCTGAGTTACATAATCAACAAAAGGAGAGTACTCAGAATCAGGACCACCGAAACGAGGATCATTTAATGCCGCACGAGCAATCTCCTGCCAAGCAGGACTATCTTTACCCACTTGCTCCATAAGAGCAGCAGGATCATCAGAAGTTAAAACCGCAGTGACGACATCAAAAGCCACAAATTACCTACTTCGAGTTTGAGAAATACTAGGATATTTTCGTGCAACAGCATTACGCACCTGACGTTTCAACGCCGGAGACCCATGCTGAGACACTCTAGCCAACGCATTCCGAGCATGAGATTTATCATTAATCGGATACGCACGCTTAGACGGTTGTGCAAAAGCACTCCGAGGTAAAGCATTACGTTGTCTCGACGTTAACTTAGCCATTAATTAAATACCTGACCCGCAATGACAAGAGTGGCAGTGTCTACAACAACATTTAAAACTACAGCCCCCTCCGACCCACCTCCGCTCAGAGCAATACCAGCACTCACATCCGAAATGTCGCCCGTACTGGTCTGTGTTATACGTTGGTTTATTCTCTGTACGCTCACAACAACCCCTATCCAAAGTAAGTGATCTGAATATCAGAATCTGATGACCCAGCCCTAATAAACTTCACATCCGTCAAATCATCTTGGTACAAATCCATGACACTATAAGGATTCAAGTAATGACCCACAGAAGCAGTCGGTGTACCCCACCTGACTCTGATTGGTTCAGCACCATTCGTTATCATCGCCGCAATAGCACCAGTCGCGGCTGTGCAAGCAACAGCCACAGTAGACACTGTTAACTGCTGATCACCTACAGACGACCCATACTGTGAGGCGTTATATCTTATTCCTGACATATTTCTCCTAACCGCCTAACGCCGTTACGCGG
>VTLG01009688.1_pt1 | contig 21793 bp, 25 predicted proteins | sample 4694571 | NCBI WGS metagenome assembly VTLG01 (sample SAMN12604809, study PRJNA352737) | marine metagenome | biome: ENVO:00000447; feature: ENVO:00000209|ENVO:00000569|ENVO:01000036; material: ENVO:00002151; isolation source: viral sequences binned using virsorter ... | reverse complement strand
AGATAGACCCAGCTGTGAGATATCGACTACACTAAACTTAGGTGGAGATAACTGGCCTATATTTATCGATCCTACGGGGTCTAATAACGTCATAGACGAGTATAAAAACATACATAAGCCTGGTGCACCTAAAGGCGTGAAAGTAGACCTAAAACCAGGAGATATGCTTATTTACTCTGGATGTGAATTAGAGCACTGGAGAGAGCCTTTTGACGGTCAATTATGTGGTCAAGTATTCTTACACTATAATCATGCAGATGGGCAGTTTGCAAAATCTAATTTGTATGATAAAAGACCTATGCTAGGAATAGTCAAATAACGTTGAATATAGACTAAATCTAATATAATCTGGAGGTCTATGGCATTACAAAAAGTACAGTTTTTACCTGGATTTAATAAACAAGTTACACCAACTCAAGCTGAGGGTCAGTGGGTAGATGGTGATAACGTTAGATTCAGATACTCAACACCAGAAAAAATAGGTGGATGGGCTCAATTAGGCGAGAACAAACTTACAGGTGCAGCTAGAGCCATGCATCATATTGTTAATAAATCAGGTAACAAGTTTTCTATTATAGGAACCAACAGAATTTTATATGCATACTCAGGTGGTGTGTTTTATGACATACATCCTATTAGATTAACTACGACTCTTACAAATGCTTTTACAACCACTAACGGACAAGCGACTGTTACAATAACCTTTTCGACTGATCATGGTCTTACTGCAGGTGATATTATTTTATTAGATAACTTTAGCACAATTACAAACTCTAATTATGGTGCCTCTGATTTTAACGATAAAAAATTTATGGTTACGTCTGTTGATTCTTCAACAGAAATTACTATTACAATGCCATCAGTAGAAGGTGGAACTGGAGGTGGTCCATCTGGAGGAATTAGGGCACAGCTTTATTATAGTGTTGGCCCTGCGGGGCAGCTTCCTGGTTTTGGTTGGAGTTTGGGACAATGGGGTGGAACAGTATCAGGAGAAGCACAAACAAGTTTGAACGGAGGTATCAATGCTTCTACAACAACTATTGTATTAACTGATGCAACATTGTTTCCATCATCAGGAACAAGTTTTATTCAAATAGGCAGTGAAGAAATTTCTTACACAGGTATATCAGGCAACACTTTAACAGGTGTAACAAGAGGAGTTAGAAATACCACAGCTGCATCACACTCAAACGCAGATACAGTAATTAATTCTACAGACTATGTAGCGTGGGGCGAAGCTGCATCAGGTGACTTAGTTGTTGATCCAGGTATGTGGTCTATTGATAACTTTGGTGATACGGTTATTGCACTCATACATAATGGACAAGTATTTAAATGGGACTCAAATGCATCTGGGGCTACATCAACAAGAGCAACGATAATAAATAATGCACCAACAGCATCAAGAGATATGATTGTATCCACACCAGATAGACACTTAGTATTCTTTGGAACAGAAACAACAATAGGCGATCAATCTACACAAGATCAAATGTTTATTAGATTTTCTAATCAAGAGGATATTGAAACCTATACACCTACGGCAACTAATACAGCTGGTACACAAAGACTGGCTGATGGATCTAGAATTGTAGGAGCTGTTAGAGGTAGAGATGCTATCTATGTTTGGACAGACACTGCGTTATTTACGATGCGTTTTATTGGTCCACCTTTTACTTTTGGTTTTACACAAGTAGGAACTAACTGCGGATTGATAGGACAAAACGCAGCCGTTGAAGTAGATGGTGCTGCATATTGGATGTCAGAGAATGGTTTTTTTAAATATGCTGGTGCACTTCAAACGCTTCCATGTTTAGTAGAAGATTTTGTTTATAACAATTTAAGCACAACAGCATCACAATTAATTAATGCTGGATTAAATAATTTGTTTGGTGAAATTACTTGGTTTTATTGCACAGAAAATTCTACGGTTGTGGATAGATGTGTAACTTATAATTATCAAGAATCATCACCTGAAAGACCAATATGGACAACCGGCACATTAGACAGAACAACATGGCAAGACTCTTCTGTGTTTGGTAAACCACACGCAACAGATTATGATGCTGATTCAAATGCATCTTACGATGTTGTTGGTAATACAGATGGTTGCACAATATATTACGAACATGAAAAAGGCACGGATCAAGTTACAGCTACAGCAGTAACAACAGTAGCTGCAAATATAGAATCAGGAGACTTTGATATAAGTCAAGGAGGTGATGGTGAAGTGTTTGCAAAAATACGAAGATTTATACCAGACTTTTTATCTCAAACAGGTAACACACAAATTACATTAAACTTAAGAAACTTTTCTAATAGTAGTCAAGCAAGTTCACCTCTTGGTCCTTTTACAATTACATCATCTACAACTAAAGTAGATACAAGAGCTAGAGCAAGAGCTGTATCTTTAAAAGTAGCAAATACAGGATCATCACAGAATTGGAAACTTGGTGGATTTAGATTAGATATACAACCAGACGGAAGAAGATAATGGCAAAGATAGTGCAGATATTAACAAGACCTAGTAAAGAATACAGACAAGATGTTGCTGATGCACAGGTTAGAGATCTCGATGCTATTGTACAAAAATTAAATACAACGTACCAACAAGAACTAAAGGATGAAGTTGACGCACAAAACTTCTTTTTAAATTAATGGCTAATAGTTTTAAAAATAAAAAAGTAGATTTAACTACAACAGATAATACAGTTTTGTACACAGTTCCCACTGCAACAACGACAGTTGTAAAATCTATATTAGTTTCTGAAGATGCTGGATCCGGGGCTAGTATAACTGTTACGTTGGTTGATTCATCATCTAACGTATTTAGTTTGTTTAAATCTAAAGCTGTGTCTTCTAATACAACCGTAGAACTTTTAACTCAACCTCTTGTTATGGAGGAAAGTGAGATCTTAAAAGTACAGGCTTCTGACGCGAACGAGCTGCACGTCATAGCTTCAATATTAGAAATACAGCCAAGAGAGGTAACAACGTAATGGAAGTAATAAAACCAAAAGAGATTATAGAAACAATATCTAATCTAAAAACAGGCGAAGTGTATAAAAATGACGAAGAATGGAAGGCAAAAGGAGTTCCGGAAGCAGATATACGTAGAGATATCAAAGTCATTATGCCAAGCCTTGATTTATTTGGTAAAACCAAGTAGATTGGAAGATACAGGATTTTACGCCTGCCTTAACAACTTAGCTAAATTATGACAATATCTAGAGGACAAATGAAAAGACAATTATACATGGGCGGTGGCATCATGAGCCTTTCAAAAGAAGGTATTGGTGGTGGTGACTATAAAGGTATAGACATGGGTAGCCGAACAGGTTTTGGTGTACTTGAAAAAGCAAAAGACTTAGGAAAGAAAGCTGTTAAAGGTATAACGAGTATTGCAAAATCTGATGCAGGTAAACTAGCGTTGGCTGGAGCTGCACTATATGGATTAGGTGGTGCTAAGTTCTTAGGTGGTGAAGGTATATTTAAAGCCGGTCAAGGACTTCAACGTTTTAGAAATTTTGCTAATTTACCCTCGGCTATTGGTGGTTTATTTACTGGAGTGCAAAATGTAGATACAGGTGATCTTAGTATTGTAAAAGGTAAATTTTCTACAAGTCCTATTGGTGAATTTTTAAAGACTAAGACAGGTAAATTTGCTGCATTAGGTGGATTGTCAGCTTTTTTAACTACTCAGTTTGGTATGACAGATCAACAAAAAGAAGAGGTCTTAAAAGATCCCACACAGCTTAAATCTTATTTAAGATTATATTATACTAATTTAAATCCGAAAGCAGGAGCAGAGGAAATAGAAGAATTTGTTACAACAAATACAGCAGAATATGCTGTGGGTGGTAGAGTTAATAAGGCCATGGGAGATACAGCTAGTGATAATGCTATGCAAGCAGCGGGCATCGAGGGGCTGCCTATTAGACAGAATCCAAAAGGAGTAAAAGAATTAGATCTTAGAGAAACTGGTGGATTTATACAGCCAGTTGGTATAAAAGAAAAAGCAGATGACATTCCAGCGATGTTATCTAATAATGAATTTGTATTTACAGCAGATGCTGTAAGAGGTGCCGGAGATGGAAACGTCGAGTTAGGAGCACAAAGGATGTATGACACTATGAAAAGATTAGAGGCAGGAGGAAGAGCATAATGGCAGAAGTAGTAAGAACAGCTCCAGCAGAATTTATAGAAGCAGCAGCGAAAACATATCTTGATGATTTAACAAAAGGTATAGGCACTATTAAAAAAGACCAATTAGATCTTGGTGATTTTATGGGTCGAAAGTTTGTTGCTGATCCAAGCGAACTAACAAAATTAGGAGAAAGTTTAGCTACAACACCTAAAGGTCTTGGCAGCTTTATGCCTTTTTTAGAAAAGGCTGTAGATTTAGAAGGAGACGCAGCAAAATTAGTTGGCCCAGATGCATACAAAGATTACATGTCTCCATTTCAAGAAGATGTAATTAAAACAACATTAGCACAGTTTGATAGACAAGCCGAAAAAGGTTTACCAGGACTAGCAGCTCAAGCTGTTGCAGCTGGAGCTTTTGGCGGTGGACGAGAAGGTGTGCAAAGAGCAGAGTATCAATCGGCTTCTGATTTAAACAGAGCAGCTTTAGAAGCACAATTAAGACAGACTGGTTTTGCTCAAGCACAAAATTTAGCAGCACAACGTTTTAATCAACAAAGAGCGTTAACTGCAGGTCAACTGGGATTAGCACAACAATTTCCTGCATTAGTAGGACAACAAATTGCAGGTCTAACAGGTTTGGGTGCGCAGCAACAAGCAAGAGAACAACAATTATTATCAGCTGATCAACAACTTGCACAACAAAAAGCTTTCCAAGATTTAACCGCAGCACAACAGTTTGGTGCCGGTGTCACACAATTAATTGCAGGATACCCTGGTAGAGAAAATATATTACCTGCTGCACCTACACCATCACCTTTAGCTACAGGACTTGGAACTGCATCAACATTAGCTGGTATTTACAGATTAATTAATCCAGCAACACAAAAATTACAATTAGTATAATGAGTAGAATATTAAAAAGACCAATGTTTAGAAAAGGCGGAGAAGTCATGGAAGGTGTTATGACGGGTATCAAGCCTAGAAAAATGTTTAGCACTGCAGGTATAGTAGATGATGTAAGACGTAAAGTAAGTTTAATAGATTCAATTTCAGGACCAAGCTCTCCATTAGGAGATCCTCTTACACAGTTTTTATTAGAAACAGGTCAAAATTTAATTGGTGGTCAATCAGCGGGCGGAACAAAATTACAGGAGATAGTAGGTGCTACCAAAGACCCTTTAGCTAGAGCTATAAAATCTCAACAATTAAAAGATTTACAAAAAAGAAAATTAGTTACATCGTTAATAGCTAAATCAAAGGTTGGTGGAGCTGAACAAGCATGGAAAGAATATGGTCAGTATTCAGGTATGTCAAAAGATGATTTTATAAAACAATATTCTAAAACACAGTTATTTAAAAAAGAAACTTCACCAGGAGAAAAAGCATACATGGAGGGAAAAGAGCTTAGAAAAGATCTTGGTTCTATAAAAGGTTTTACAGGTAAGAAAAAATACTCAGAAGTAGAAAAAAGTATAATTGCAGACGCTGTTCCAAAAATTACAGGCAATGAAACTTTATTAGATATTATAGATAAACAAGATCCTTACTATCAAGGTAGCGATTATGAAAAAGGAAAAAAAGTGAAAATAAAACAAGGAACTGAAACAGTAGAAGTAGAAACCTTAGTGCCTAATGACAAAAGTGATTTTACTGCAAATAAAGCTTATTTTATTATTGAAGAAAATAAATTTTATATATTTGATGGAGCAAAATTAATTCCGTTACTTGGAGTTTAGAAAGGAGTTTAAATGTCTACATTTAAATTACCAGAAGGTTTTGGAGAACTCATAGAGACAGATGAAATTGAAGAAACAATAGTTGAAGAAGTCCCAAAAGATAAAGAACTTAAATTAGAAGAAGTTACAGAAACAGAAGAAGAAATTAGTACGGGTAACGTTTTAAAAGATAAAGGAATAATTTCTAAAGAAAATATAACAGGAACTTTTACCGAAGAAACAGGTAGAGGTATATTAAAAATTATAGACAAAATTCAAGGTAAAGAAGTAGAGGAGGATGCATCTCTTATAGAATCTTTAACTGGTGCAGGTATTAGTGGAACTATAAAAATACCAAAAGGGTTAATAACATTTGGAACACTACTTACAGACATATTTAGAGATCAAGATATACCTGTAGATGAAACACTAACTTCTAAATTTAACGAGGCTTTTGATCAAAGTATTTTAGGTAAAATAGAAAATGCGTCTGAAGAAGTGGCGAGAGAAACTGCTGCAGGTAAAATTACAGAAGCTATCACTCAACTATATGGTGGAGGTAAAATAGCACAAAAAGTGGCTATACCAGTTATAACAAAAGGATCTCAATATGTTAGAAAATTAGTTGATGGTATTAAAACTGGTCGATATGTAAGAACTACAAATAACGTAAACGCAGCCAGAGCACTAAAAAAAGCAAATGATTTAAATAAAATTACAAATACAGATAAATTTATTGGCATAGCTGTGGGTGGTGGTATTGGTGGTGGTTTTATTGTATCTAACGTAGAAGATATCGGAACGTTTGGTGACTGGGACTTTTTGGATTTCTTACCAACAGGTTTAGATAGAGAACAAAGATTATCTGGTCAAGAAGATGCACAAAGACAATTATTAAATCGATTAAAATTTGGTTCAGAGTTAGCTTTTCCTATAATACCTTTTGTTGTAGGAACAGGTAAAATTGGTAAATTGCTTGTGCAAAAAGGTAAAGATCTAGCATACAGCGACAGTATGTTAGAAAGATGGGTAGATCGATTTGTTGGTCAACCTTTTAGATCTAGAAGTAATAAAACACAAGAATTATTTGATGGTATACAAAAATTAGAAGGTAAAAAATCTGCTATAAAAGTTTTAGCTAAAGATGCATCTAGAAACTTCGATGATCGATTAAGAGAAATATCAAAAGAAACAAGCGGCGCAGCGCAAGCAATAAAAGATCCTGAAGCGTTTTCTAAAACTATATCTGAGTTTTTATTTAAATCTACGGATGATGTTGTTAAGAAAAAAGAAATATTGTTTCCTGGTTTTTCACAAACAGCCATAAAAACATTTAAAGACTCATTAAATAAATTAGGTGTGCCTAAAAGATCTGTAACTAATATTATAAATGATTCTACTGCATTTAGAAATACTGTGGCAGGATTAAAAACTTTAATTAGTGAAGGTAAAAATGTTGTAGTTGCAACTGATAAGTTAAATAAAATTTTAAATGAAAGAGTAAAAAATATTCTATCTATTGATTATAGAATGATTGATGACAATAGTGGTTTATTTAGCGGTTATAAACCAACAGCTGAAAACATAAACAGAGTTGCTAAGATTTTACAAAAATATGCAAGAGAGAACGGCAAAACATTAGATGATTCTACAGCTAATAAACTTGTAAATGATATTACAAAAAATGCATTTAAAGATAAATCAACAAACGCATTAGTGTTTGATATTGGAACACAAAGTGCATTAGATGCTAAAGCTGTGCAAAGAGTTAATATGGGTAAATACATATCAACAGGAAAATTTAAACCTGATGGTAAAGGTGGATTAATACAGACTAAGTCAGATTTACAAGCTTTTAAAGATTTGTTTGGTGAATATAGAAACGCACAAAGAGGTATCTATAGTGTGATGACAGAACTTGCAGAAACTATTGGTAGAGATAAATTTTACAATGAACTTTTAAAAAGCTCAGAAGATATTGCAAAACAATTAAAAGCAGGGGCTGATCCAGGTAAAATAGGTAGACCTATATTTTTTAAAAATTATAATGATGCTGTTGTTCAGTTACCTAACCAAAATATTATTAAAACACCTTTAAGTTTAAAAACAGCTTTACCAGAAACAGTATATAAAAGTCCTTTAGACGGATATTTTACAACAGTGCCATACGCTGAAGCTATCAGAGTTGGAGATGCTGTTGTGGGTAGTGCATTAACAAGAAGTTTAGCTTGGAGACTTGGAATGTTAATACCCAAAGGTTTATCACAAGCGGCTAAAACTATCTTAGGACCGTTTACTCATATGAGAAACTTTTTTTCTTCTATGTTTACTACAATACACAGAGGTAATATTTTAATACCACCTGTTAAAATAGCTGACTTTATTAAAAGATCTGTAAAAGCTACGCAACCTCAATTACTGTATAGATTAACAGGCAACCCAAGATTTAGAAATATGCCAGAAGATCAAGGTATTTATAGATTTTTATTAGAAGAAGGTGTTGTAAACCAAAATATAGTCAGAAGAGAGTTAGAAGGAATATTTTCAGATATATCACAAGTTAGAACAAATAACATGAGAGCTGATCAATTTTTTAATAAAGTGTTAAACACAGGCACACGTAAATTTAAAAGATTATATGATGTAGCACAAGATTTATACACTGCAGAGGATGATGTATTTAGAGTTTATAATTTTTTAGCGGAGGCACATAAATTAGATTCTGCTTTTAATGCTGCAATTAAAAATGGTGTTAAAGGTGTAGATGGTAAAGTAATTACACAAGCAACAAAACCTTCTGATCTTGAAATTATGAAAGAAGCAGCGCAGATTGTTAGAGAAACTGTGCCTAACTATGCTTATGTTTCTGATTTTGTAAAAAGTGTTAGACGTTCACCACTTGGAAGTTTTGCAGCTTTCCCTGCAGAAATTTTTAGAACAGGAACAAACACAACAGTAAGAGCCTTAAAAGAAATTAAAGATCCTGTTAGAAAACAAATAGGTTATAATAGTTTAATAGGTCAATCTTTTACTTATGCTTTCTTACCACCAGCTTTAGTAGAAACTTTTAGAGGATTATATGGAATAACAAGAGAACAATTATCTGCTATGAGAGAAGTATTACCAACATGGTCAGAAGATAACACAATCTTACCTGTCTATGAAAATGGTAAATATAAATATATAGATTTTAGCCACGGATTTTTTTATGACACCATGATTCAACCTGTGCAGACAACATTGGCTAAAGTACAAAGAAACCCTAACGCACCCTTAGTTCCAGAATTATTAGATGGTATGATTAAAGCTACAGCAAAAGTGTTTGAACCTTTTGTGCAAGAATCAATCTGGGCAGGTGTTGTGTTAGATATATTTGCAAGAAACGGAAGAACAAAAGAAGGTAGACAAATATGGAATGAAAGAATGTCTCCAGGTGATAAAATATACGAGGCCTTTAAATATGCAACTAAAGAACTATCTCCAGGTTCTAGAGAGCAAGTATTTAGATTATACAAAGCTTTGTTAGGTGAAACTGTAAAAGGTGAAAAATACGAAGTGCCTAGTGAGTTAATGGGTCTTTTTGGATTTAGAGAAGTGCCACTTAACCTTGAAAAAACATTAAACTTTAGAATACAAGAATTTAAAAGAAACGAGCGTAATGAACGTAATTTAATTTATAGAGGCACAAGAACAGGTGACCCGGTACAGGATGATAATATAATTATAAAACAATACATAGAAGCTAATAAACAGAGATATGAAACGTATAGTAAAATGAGAAGATTATATGATGCTGTAAAAGTTTTAGGTATGAGAGATCAAAAAATAGCAGAGGAGTTTAACGATAGAGATGCTTTAAAACTATATGGTTTTATTGAAAATAATAGATTTGATCCTTTTAGTGTTAGCACTGATGTTATTGCAGCTTATGCAAAAGAATCAGAAGAAAAAAACATACCAAACCCTTTAAATGAAAAAGTATTAAAACAATTAGAAAAGATCCAAGAAGATATGTTTGAGTTGAAATTAAATCAAGAATTTAACATAAATCCAGAAGATTATTTAATAGGACCTAAAAAAACTAGCGTTCTCCCTTTACCTGAGCAACCTATGCCTAATCCTGCAATAGTGCAAAACAAGCCATCAATAAATCAAACCGGCTTGACTATGGCAGAACAAGCGTTATTATCTGAAGAGGAGAAGATGATGACGTTAAGAAACAGAGGAATGGTTTAATGGAACAATTTTTAAGAACTTATTATACAAATTTAAATCCTAACGCTACAGAAGAAGAGATATTAGCTTTTCTAGCATCTCAAGGTTTCGGTGGCATGGGAGATCAAACTGTAACAGGTGGTATAATGGGAGCACCAAGTATGCAAAGTCAGGACGGTGGTGGTGAAGGTGGTGGTATAACTAAAATAAATTTACCTGTAGGAGCGAAACCACCTGGTCTTCTTACAAGAACCTTAGCAACGATATTTGCACCACCAGTTGGTTTAGTAATGAACTTACAAGCACTGGCTGATCAAGGAAAATTACCTTTTGGATTAAATAAAAAATTAGGATCAAGAGCATCTGGTAATGTGGAAGTTGACTTACCGACATCAGACGATCCTGGAACAGTTGGTGGTAGCAGTCGTGACTCAGATACGGGAGGGACGTTTGGTTCATCAGTAGACGATGTATCAACGTTTAGTGATTATTCATAATGCCAAACGGAAAACCACCAAAGACAACTGGCGAACATTTAGTATCTCTCTATGGATATGTAACAGGATTTAAAAAACAAATAGATCACTTACATCAAGATTTATCTAAACTAGAAAGGAAAACAGATAGTGTCATTTATTGGATTATTGGCGGTGCTTTCACTACTATACTCACTTTAGTAGGATTGTTTAATTTATTTATTAATTAGATCCACTGCTTAAGTTCTTCACCCATAATTTCTGTAGCTATATTAACTTTGTTACGTAGTGATTTAACTATTTTAGTATCAATGGTATCTTCAGCTATAAGATCTATGTAAGTCATAGGTTTTTCTTGACCTATTCTATCTATTCTAGCTTCTGACTGTTGGCGTTTTTCTAAATCATAACCATTAGAATAATATATCATAGTTGATGCGCCTGTAAGCGTTATACCATATCCACCTGTTTGTGGTGTGCCAATTATAAATCTAACTGGTGAATTTTTATCTTGTATTTTTTTAATTGCTTTTTGTCTATCGTCTGTAGTTGTATCACCATAGTAAGTTACAACAGAATTTTCCCCATGTTTTTTTGATATAGCTTCTACTATCTTTTCTATATCATATCTATAATGAGCCCATATAACAGCTTTGCCCTCTACTTCTTCTAATATATCCATAAGTTGATTAATACGATTGTTTTTTAATTCTTGTACAGACCCATCATCAGATTTAAAATGACCACATGTTATTTGATGTAGTCGCATAAGCTGTGTAATTACCGTGGCAGATGTAACTTGTTTGCCATTTAAAAAAGCCATAGCTTCTTGTTTCATTTGTTTGTAAACTTTCTTCTGTTCTTCTGTTAACTCTACATTTCTTTTTAAATATGTTTTCTTAGGTAAATCTAAACAATCATCTTTTAATACACGATATGAAAAAGGTTTTAATTTATCTGATAGCTCTGATAAATTTCTATATCCAACTACAATTTCTATTGATCTACCTGATACATTTATTTTTCTACATACTGCGTACCTAGTTCTAAATACATAATAAGAAGATTGATCTAATAAGTAAGGATCTAAAAAATAACATTGTGCAAATAAATCTAAAGGTGATTTAGTTACAGGTGATCCAGTAAGTATTCTTCTATATTTTGTTAAAGTTCTTAGTGATATTATATTTCTGGTTCTTTTTGCTGCAGGGTTTTTTATAGTCGTAGATTCATCTATACCCATTAAAGTTTTATGACTATTTAAAAATCTCTCTGCAAATTGCAGACCTTTTTTAGTAGAAAAAGCTTCTACATTCATAATTAATATATGAAGCTCTGCGCCAATAGAAAACATAGGTTTTAAATCTTTTGCATTAGGATCTGTTCTCCAAAGACCTACTTTTTTTGGTATGTAATCAGGCATATGGTTTGGTATTTCAGAATCAAACCAGTTTTTATACACACCCTTTGGTGCAACAATTAAAGCACCATTGATCTTGCCTGCGTTATAAAGCATAGCAATGTTATCAATTAATACTTTTGATTTGCCTGTACCCATCTCCATAAAATATGCGAAGACTTCTTTATCCCAAGACATTTGAAGAGCCTTATCTTGATGAGCAAAAGGCTTGCTTTTATATTTGTAATGCATAATATGTTTTTACTTTCTATTGAAAGCGTATATATTATGTGATACAACATGTCAAGAAAGTATTTATGGTCGATTACGAGAAAATAAAAAATACAGATAAGAGTTCAATCGTATATGTTATTCAAGATATACCAGGAACTAAGGTTGGTGCGCCTAAAATTAACATCATAGGAGCAACACAATTTGGACAACTAAAAGTCTTATTACCAGAAAACTCACAAATTATATTAAGTCCTAATTATGTCATCACTACACTTAGACAAAAATTAAAAGAATACACTACTAAAGATTATTTACTACTTACAGGCGATCCTGCCATAATTGGTGTAGCTTGTTCTATAGTATCAGATATTACAAATGGAAAATACAACCTATTAAAATGGGACAAACAAGAAAGAAGATATTATCCAGTTGAAATAAATTTATATACAAAGGGTTGACATATATATTATTAACCTATATATAAATAAACGAGAAAGTTATGACAATTGATTTTGAAAAAGATAGGATGCAATCTGTTGAGCAGATAGATTCTGCTAAACGATTATCCGACAAAGTTTTAGAACTAAAAGATTTAGAAGATGAGATCGCAAATGCTGAAGAGTCTCTTAAAAAATTAAAAGAAAAAGCAAAAGTAGTTTCATCTGTAGAGATACCTGCAATGATGGATGACATGCAGATTACAAAATTAAAGCTGAAAGATGGCGAACAAGTAGAGATCAAAAAAATCTATGGCGCTTCTATTCCTAAAGATCAACAGGGAGCAGCTTTTACATGGCTTCGTAACAACGGTCTAGGTGATGTTATTAAAAATGACATTACCGTTACCTTTGGTCGTGGCGAAGACAACAAGGCGGCCGCGTATGCGGACCTTGCAAAGGGTCAGGGGTTTGAGCCAGTTCAAAAGATTGGCGTAAACCCTATGACTCTAAAAGCTCTTGTCAGAGAGCGTCTTGAAAATGGTCAAGATGTTCCGGAAGAGCTGTTCAAACCGTTTGAGGGTAACCAAACAAAAATAACAAGGAGAAACTAGAAATGAGTAGCGAGAAACAAGTAACTACTAAAAAAGAAAACCTACCATCTGCAGGTTTATTTGAGGCAGATGCACAAATGGGTTTTGAAAAAGTGAAGACAGATAGTCTGGCTCCACCAATTCTTAAACTCTTACAGAATGGATCAGCAGAAGCACAGAAGCGTAACCAAAATTACGTAGAGGGTGCAGAGCCTGGTATGTTCTTAAACACTGTTACGAAACAGTTATATGATGGTGACAAAGGAATACAGGTTATTCCATGTTACTACAAGTTAGAATACCAAGAGTGGGCAGATTACGGAACAGGTTCAGGTAGACCTGAAATGATCTTTCCAGATACTTCGGATATTCTAGAAAAAACTACAAAGGGACCTGATGGTAAAGATAGATTACAAAATGGTAATTATATTTTAACGGTTGGTCAACACTTTGTAATTATTTTAGGTAATACTGGTTCTGAAACTGCGATGATATCTATGAGTTCATCTCAAGGTAAAATTAGCAGAAAATGGAACTCCATGATGAAATCTATTACTTTAGATGGAAAGAATGGACCATATACGCCGCCATCATTTAGCCACGTATACATGTTATCTTCTGTATTAAATACAGGTAAAGGTAATCAATGGTATGGCTACAATGTGAAAAAAATAGGTATGCTAGAAGATGTCAAGATGTACGAACGAGCGAAGAAGTTCTACGAAGGCATCAAGAATAAAGCATAAATGATTTTGGGGGTTGTGATCCATAACTCCACACCCCCCGAAACACAAAGTGGTGATGATAGTCAAAGTAGATAAATTTATAAATATATTTGAGGGTTCGTTTAGTGCCTATGGTCAAACTAGAAAGACAGAAGAATTTGATGAAAGAGGTAAACACAAAACAAGATCTTTTATAATTAAAAAAAGTCCTACCAAACAAATGTTTCAAGAACATTTAGATGGTAAAGATCCTGCATTAGGTATTATTCCTATCAACGAAGAGAATAAATGTAAGTGGGCCTGTATTGATATTGATCTATATAATGGCTTCGATCACAAAGAATTAATTAGAAAAATACGTCAACATAACTTCCCTTTAATTGTGTGTAGATCTAAATCTGGTGGTGCACATGTGTTTTTATTTGCAGATAATTTTTTACCAGCAGTATTATTTAGAAGTAAACTAAAAGAAATGGCAGCTAAATTAGGCTATGCCAACGCAGAAATTTTTCCAAAACAAAATAAAGTAGATATGCAGAAGGGTGGCACAGGTAGTTTTTTAAATTTACCTTACCATAACGAAAAAATGACAATGCGATATGCTATTAAAGATGATGGGTCAGCTATGTCTATAATTGAATTTTTTGAGGCGCATAGTAAAGTAAAACTATCAGAAGATCAACTCTCTAAATTGTCTATAAAAGAAGAAAAAGTTCTTGACAACTTACTTAAAGGTGCGCCACCATGTTTGGTTACGATCGCAAAACAGGGTATTCCAAACGGACAAAGAAATAACGCGTTATATAATTTTGGTGTATACACAAAGAAAAGATTTCCTGATTCATGGGATACAGAAATATTTAAATACAACGATGCGTATTGCAAACCACCACTAGATAAAAAAGAAGTAGATACATTAATTAAATCTATAGAGGGCAAAGAGTATAATTATAAATGTAAGGACGAACCTATTGCATCGTTTTGTAACTCTAAAAAATGTGTAATGCAAGAGTTTGGTGTGGGTGATGGTTTACCAGAGACAGAAATAAAAGAAATACAGAAGTATGATTCAGATCCACCTTTGTATTATGTAACAATAGGCGATGAACAGGTAGAAGTAGAATCACAAGACTTGCATGAACCAGATAGATTTTCATTAAAATGTTTAGAACAAATCAATCAAGCTATGCCTCCAGTTGGTAAACTAATCTGGAGAAAGGCAATAAATAAATTATTAAAAAATACAATACCTATCGAAGCACCAGAGTCTACAAAGATTGATGTGCAACTAAAAGAATTACTATCAGACTACATAAATAAAATACCAGGTAAAAATTGGAACGATGTATTACGAGGATTATCATACACAGAAGATGAAGTTAGTTATTTTAAGTTTAAAGACTTTTGGAAGTATTTAGTTAGAACAAAAATATGGGATACAAAAAAATATCCAAAACAAAAAACAGCAAGAATGTTAGAGACGTTGTTTGATGCAGAAGAGATACCAGGTAAGATAAATAACAAAAGTGTAAGATACATGTCCTTACCTACACTTAAATTAGATAAACCAAATACAAGAAAAGATAAAATGAAGGAGGCACCTTTTGCATAGAATAATTATTCCGGGTCCTCCAGGCACAGGTAAAACACATAGACTCATGCAACTATTAGATAATGAGTTGAATTTAATTAAAACAAATCCTGAGAAGATTGCGTACATAGCTTTTAGTAATGCTGCAGCAAATGTAGCGAAAGAAAGAATTAAGAATGATAAAATTTATGTGAGCACCATGCACTCTATGGGTTCACAAGAATGTAATATCAATACTAAAACACAATTATTAAAAGGAGATAAGTGGAAAAGTTTTAAAAATTTTTCTAGCCTTTGTGCTGACCTATCTTTTGAATCACGTATAAATGTAAATGGTTATGTAGAACACGTTAACCCACATATGAAAATTATAGAGTATGCAAGGAATAGAAAGATAAGTTTAGCAGATGCAGCCGTAGAATTAGAATTACATTATACTACAGACATCTGGTTAACAGAACAAATAGAAGCAGATTTAACTACATACAAAGAGCAGACGGGTATGATTGAATACTCTGATATGATTTCTAAGTTTGTCGAGGAGGACAAGTGTCCACCACTACACTGTGTTTTCCTCGATGAAGCCCAAGATCTAAGTCCTCTGCAGTGGGATATGTTTTTTTACATAGAGAGTAAGTGTGCTCGTTCGTACATTGCAGGGGATGATGATCAAACTATTTATACGTTTCAAGGGGCTTCACCAAAAATATTCATAAATTTAAAAGGTATGTTTGACCCACAGATACAATCACGTAGAGTGCCAAGATCTGTGCATAGACTAGCAACAACTATATTTCCACACATGTCTCAACGTCTCGATAAAAAATGGGAACCAAGAGATGCTGAGGGATCTGTAAGTATGAATGCAAACTTTGAAGAACTACCTATGCATCAAGGTAACTGGATGATATTGACTAGAACAAATAAAATGTTAGAAAGATTACGTGAGTATTTATACAGCATGAATTATAGATTTGAAGCGAAAGCACAAGAGTTACTTCCTAAAAAAATGTTAAATGCGTACAGAGTTTGGCAACGTTTACATCAAGGTGCTGTTGTAAGTAAAGAAGATGTAAAAGATCTATGGGACTTCTTGACGGTAAAACAAGGACATCTTGTTAGAGGTTTCGCTGGTGGTAAGACACTAGAAAGTATAACCGCGATAGATTTAAATGGACTAAAATCTGAACACGGGTTGCGAGCGACGGGGAGCTGGGAGACACTAAACTTTCCAGAAGATAGTAAACTATATATAAAAAAATTATTAGAGTCAGGTGATGATTTAATGAAACCTGCAAGAATAAAATTATCTACAATACATGGTGTCAAAGGAGAAGAATGTGATAATGTAGTTCTCTTTACTGACATAGAAAGAATAATATACGAGTCAGCAAAAAGAGATCCTGATCCAGAACATCGTTTATTTTTTGTAGGTATAACTAGAACCAAAGAAAACTTATTCGTATGCACACAGCACTACGAGTATCAATACAACATAGGAGCACCAATAATATGACAAATAAAGACGAACTGACAAGAGCGTTTCCACAATCGAGGCAGGTTGGAGGAAGTCACTACAAGGATTTTCACATTCAACCGTATGAGTTTATTTCTAAAAATAATCTCTCATTCTTTCAAGGATGCGTTGTGAAATATGTCTGTAGATATTTATCTAAAAATAAGATAGAAGACTTAGAGAAGATCATTCATTATTGTGAATTAGAGATTCTTAAATTAAAAGATAAAAAGAAATAATGTTTACAGTTCAAACCGAATGGGATTGTCCGGATAGTTTTCCTGATTTGTCAGGAGAAAAATATATTGCAATCGATTTAGAAACGAAAGACCCAGACTTAAAAGCAAAAGGTTCTGGTGCTATACAAGGCAGAGGTGAGATAGTAGGTATTGCTGTAGCTGTAGAAGGGTGGAAAGGTTATTACCCAATAGCTCATGAAGGTGGTGGTAATTTAGATAGAAGAATAGTTTTAGAGTGGTTTAAAAAAGTTTGTGCAACAGATTCTTATAAGATATTTCACAACGCAATGTATGACGTGTGTTGGATTAAAGCTTACGGCATACCAATAAACGGACACATCATGGATACTATGTTGATGGCATCTTTGATTGATGAAAATAGATTATGGTACACATTAAATAGTATATCATTTGATTATTTAAGAGAAGTAAAAGATGAAAAGGCTTTGAATGAAGCTGCAGAATCATGGGGTATAGATCCAAAAAAAGAATTGTATAAACTACCTGCAATGTATGTGGGTAATTATGCGGAACAAGACGCTAAACTTACATTAGAATTATTTAAAGCGTTATCAAGAGAGATACAAAAGAAAAATCTTGTAGAGATATTTGATTTAGAAACTCAGTTGTTTCCGTGTTTGATAGATATGAAATTTAAAGGGGTTTGTGTCGACCTCGAACGTGCTCATAAGCTGAAGCAGCAGTTAAGTAAACAGGAAGAGCAATACCTATTAGAAGTAAAAAAGCAAACAGGAATAGATGTTCAAATATGGGCAGCAAGAAGTATCGCCAAAGTTTTTGACCACCTGTCTTTACCCTACGCCAAAACCGAGAAAACCGAGTCACCTTCATTTACAAAAAATTTCCTTTCAACACATGAACATCCTTTAATTAAGAATATAGCAAAAGCTAGAGAGATAAACAAGGCACACACGACTTTCATAGATACCATATTAAAACACCAATATAGAGGCAGAATACACGCGGATATTAATCCAATAAGATCAGATCAAGGTGGAACTGTTACAGGCAGATTTAGTTATTCAAATCCAAATTTACAACAAATACCAGCAAGAAACAAAGATTTGGGTCCTATGATTCGTTCTTTGTTTTTACCAGAAAAAGATCACAAGTGGGGTTGTTTTGATTATAGTCAACAAGAACCAAGACTTGTTGTGCACTATGCAGCAGAGACACAACCTATTTGTTATGATGAATCAGTAAGAAATATTGTAGAAAAATTTAAAGATGAAAAAGTAGACTTTCACCAAACCGTAGCTGATATGGCTAATATATCTAGGACACAAGCCAAAACAATTAATCTTGGTTTGTTTTATGGTATGGGTAAAACAAAATTACAGGCAGAATTAGGATTAAGTAAAAAAGAAGATGCAGAAAATTTATTTAATCAATACCACGAGAATGTCCCTTTTGTTAGAGATTTAATGAATTACACGTCTAATCAAGCTCAACAATCTGGATCAATAGGAACTTTATTGGGACGTAGATGTAGATTTACAAAATGGGAACCAAATAGATTTGGTATGCATAAACCCATGGAGTTTGAAGAAGCAGAAAGAACTTATGGTAGAGGTAGAATACGAAGAGCATTTACATACAAAGCACTCAACAAATTAATACAAGGATCTGCAGCTGATATGACAAAGAAAGCTATGTTAGATTTATACAAAGAGGGTATCATACCTCACATACAAATTCATGATGAACTTGATATCTCTGTTAAGTCTGATGAAGAGGCAAAAAGAATAATTGAAATTATGGAAAATGCTGTTAGTCTTGCGGTTCCCAACAAAGTTGATTATGAATCAGGCAAGACTTGGGGCGATATTTATGGATAACTATGGCTTATTTGAACGCAAACATTCCTGTAGAGTATGCACAAATCAAAAGAGAGTATCTTTATGATCTTAAAAAACATCATGGAGAAGTTGAAGATTGTATTATCTTTGGTCTTAGCGCTATTACAGGTCGTAGTATTTTATTTCACGCTATTATGGAAAATGGTGCTGTCTTTTATAGACTACCTATCTCAGCGTTTATTCAACGTGGATTTAAAGCTGAGGATGTTCCTAGGCGTAGACTTGATGAGCTTCAGCTCTGGAATTGTTTTAGTTATTATCCTTCTGTTGTTTCTTGGGATATCCTAGACGGACAAGCAGGAAAATACATAGGAAAAGACAAAAAATGGCACCCTGGAAAGTATCTATTTACGGTTGACTTTGCTCACCCTGAAAGTAATATATTAGATACGGACCATTCAGAAGTTCCGCACGAGCACAAGTGTGCTCACATCATAGCTCTCGATGACGGGAACTATGCAGCACAACCTAACAATAGATGTATTTGGGATATTCCTTCGTTTACAGTTAAAGATAATATTCCAGATTGGAAAGTGCAAACATCTGAGTGGAATGTAGAGAACACAAGTCAATGGAAAACAGAAGATACTGATAAGTTCTTCTACGAAATTGAGGAGAAAAAACATGATTAATAAATGTAAAGCAATTTGTTGTAAAGTTTGGGACAAAGTAAAAGCTGGCTGGAACTGGATCGTGTCTAGATTCAACAGGTAATTTATGGCCCTAAAAATTTCTGAATCCGCTGCCGTGCAAATGCCAATGAAGACGGTTGCTAGTTTGATCGCAATCATCGCAATCGGAACGTGGGCTTATTTTGGTATTCATGAAAAACTAAATCAACACTCAACAAAAATAGAGTTGATGCAAAAAGATTTAGACCAGAACTCAGAGTTTAGAATTAAATATCCAAGAGGTGAGTTAGGTCAATCAGCTGGAGAAGCAGAGCTTTTCATGATTGTAGAACACGTTAGTGGTCTATTAGAGGATGTAGAAACAGAAATTAAAGGTATGAGAAACAATGCAGTTAACATAGAGTTTTTAAAGAAAAGAACTGAGAAGTTAACAGAAGATGTAGAGAAGATAATTAGAAACGGAAGTGGTAAACATCAATGATAGAAACTGTATTTGCACTTATCTTAACTTTAAACGGAAATATGATAGAGCATGTTTACAAAACATCGTTATCTGATTGTTTAAAATCAAAACGTATTGCGCAGAACGAGGTCAATCCTGAGAGAGTTGTATTTTCTTGCCAAAAAGTAAAGGCTAAAACAGAAATATACATGGATCGTAAGAAAATTTTAAGTATAATAAAATAAAATAATGAGACTAAGTAAACATTTTACATTAGAAGAAATGACTAAGTCGATGACGGCAGCTCGTAGAGGTATTGAGAATACTCCTGGTGCTGGTGAGATCAAAAACTTAGAAAATGTATGTTATGAAATACTGGAACCGGTTCGCGCGAAGTTTGACAAACCCATTACTATTACCTCTGGTTACAGATCCGAAGCGCTTTGCGAAGCGATCGGCAGCAAAAAGACATCGCAGCACGCGCGTGGGATGGCCGTCGACTTCGAAATCATGGGTATACCAAATATTAAAGTGGCTTACTGGCTGATTAATAACGTAGATTTTGACCAATGCATATTAGAATATTACAAACCTGACGATGGCCAAGCGGGCTGGATTCATGTATCGTACAACGAGAAAGGCGCAAACAGAAAACAAGTTCTTACCTTCGATGGTAAAAAATACGAGAACGGACTTCCGGACATGAAATGGAAAGATGGCCAGGTCGTAGAATAATGGTAAGTTTTAAAATAGGCCATGTTGATACAGTGCACGGCGAGTGTCCACATTGTCATGAAGATACTTTATTAGTCGCTGTTGTTTCAGATTATTACAGGTGTACTTCTTGTGGTGAGGATACAAGACAATACATAAACGGAGCAATAAAATATTTAAAATTAAATGAGATTGATAGAGAATGGCTAAAAGAAAACCGCTCTTCGGAGTAAACAATTATCATAAAAAAACACCTAAAAGACGCCCGGGTCGACACGCTAAAAAAATGTCTAAACGTAAACCACCACGTAAACGTTATAGGGGCCAAGGGCGTTAATCATGGAAAAAGTTATTGTAATAACGTTATTATTTTTAACGTGGAATGGAAATATTAAACAGGAGTCTTTTGAAATACCATCAAAAGAAAGTTGTGGCACTTGGTTTGAAACAAATGTAAAAGTGCACGAACGTAAACAGAGAAAAATGTTTAGTAATCATTATTATCACACGTACGATGGTAAACAGGTTATTGGCTATATTTGTAGTGATGATCTACCACAATAGTTTAGAATTATTCTAAACTGAATCTACTGGTTTACACTCAAACTTAATTGTAATTCTACTTCTCTCTACTTCTGCAGGACCTATCTCTCTAGTCAAACCTAATGCATTAATATAACCGGCAGTTGCACAATCATAGTGGTTGTTATACTGACCTGATGTCATACTATCCATACACGCTAAATGTACCGCAGAACACACCTGCATTATTAGTAAAAATTTCATTTGACCTCTTGTATATTTTAAGTTAATGTCCTATATATTAGGAAACAAATAAA
>VTLG01004422.1_pt1 | contig 21794 bp, 22 predicted proteins | sample 4694571 | NCBI WGS metagenome assembly VTLG01 (sample SAMN12604809, study PRJNA352737) | marine metagenome | biome: ENVO:00000447; feature: ENVO:00000209|ENVO:00000569|ENVO:01000036; material: ENVO:00002151; isolation source: viral sequences binned using virsorter ... | reverse complement strand
GCTGACGTAAAGAATAGTAATAAATAAAAAGAATACTATCAGCTTTTTGGGTTTGACAACTGCTGTAACAGAATTATTAAAAATGCCGCCGTTTTAAATAGTGTATAATATTAGGCTTTGGGGAGTAACAACAAGAGGAAATATAAATGGCTTCAACAATTACCGCAGCAAGTTTGACTGTTACTACCACAGAATCTATTACTCTTAACGGTTCAAACATGGGTGCAACTAACACCCTGACTATTGCATCGGTTAATGAGATAAACCAACGTATTGTTACCGTAGACTCGGGTAACGTCAGAACTCTATTTAATTTCGGTGCCGCTATAGGTGCTGGTGAATTCGTAAGAGCTAACGTTAAGTATTTGCGTATTACTAATAAAGACGATACCAACACCGCTTGTATAAATATACGAGGTAATGCTACTAACTGTTGGGTTGAAGTTGAAGCCGGTGGAAACTTTATATTGACGACCGCATCGACGATGATGGAAGCAGACGACGATACTACTGTGGCTACTCCAGTTCTTGAGGATCTTCAGATTATAAGCGCTTACTCGGCTAGTGGCGCAGACTTAGATTGCTACATAGCATTAACATAGGAGGATAGTATGGCTTATAGATCGTGGTCAACACCGACTGGACTTCTTAGCGGCGGTAGAGGCGGGTATTCATTTGGCGGGCCTGGCAACAGATCTGCAAGTATAGCTGCGCTAAGAGCTATTTCTAATCCAAGAGAAGTAGCTAACATAGCTTCACAACCCTTACCCGTTGATGAGTTTGCTTTGCAAGAGCAGCAAGATACACCGATAGTAGAAGCTATGAGAGGTCCAGCAACTAGGAGAGCGGCTGCACCAGTTGTAGGTTCTACGCCAGGTACTTCGGCAGTTGAACAAGCTGTATCAGAACCAGAAATAGATACTGGACCGTGGTGGGGAGGACTCATCACTCCAGATGGTGGTGGCTGGGAGCCATCATCTTGGTATGGGGGTATGACTGATGCTGGTGAGGATATACCGAATCTTCCATTCGTTAATAGCCGTGGTTACTTTACTAGTAATTTCCCTGGTCCATGGCCTGGACGTCCTTAAGCGATGGCTTGGGAAAAAGGTAAAAGCGGCAATCCTAATGGCCGCCCGCGTAAATCACAGAAAACCATGGCGCAGTTACGTAGCCAGATCTCTGAGCATTTACCTGACGTAATCGAGGTTCTAGCAGGAGCCGCTAAGGGCGGTGACGTACAAGCTGCTAGAATTCTAGTAGAACGCTGCGTTCCATCTATGAGAGCTATAGACCAGAACGTTAATGTTAATGAGGCTGTTCGAGCTATATCTGATGAAGAGCTTGTTCAGATGATTAAAGACTTTGAAGTAGAAACAGAGAAGGTACACTAATGGCTAATTGGATAGGTCCTGCAGTAGATAAGATGGAAAAGAAAGGAACTAAGGGTAAGTTTTCAGCATCGGCTAAAAGAGCCGGCATGTCTACACAAGCTTATGCTAACAAGGTTCTTAATAATCCCAACGCTTCAGGTTTACAGAAGAAGCGTGCTAATTTCGCTAAAAACGCTATGAAAGCAAGTAGAGGAGGTTAATATGCCAAAAGTAGGAGGAAAACATTTTTCTTATACTCCAGAGGGTAAAGCTGCAGCAAGAACGTTAGCTAAAAACACTGGCAAAAAAGTTGAATATGATTATGGTCAAGGTAAAGGTAATGAACTATCTGGTGGTAAACCAGCGGTTGGTCGTAAAACATCATCTCAGAGACGTAATTACGCTTAATAATGGCGATTTCTCGTAATATAAGGTCTATATGGATAACCGATTACGATAAGTCTATTGGTAGTGTAGCTGACTATTTAGCTAGTGGCTCTGGAAGTGATCCATTTTATAAAACCGCTGATCCTTATTCTACTGTAACTCATAATCTTAGAAGCACAATTACAGGTGTTACGGAAATAACGACTGGTGGTTACTTTTGGGGACAATCAGAGTGGAGTGTAGGAGCGGGATCAGGTGCTAATTTAGATGAAGATCTTACAGCTGGCGAAACCACTATAGAAACTACTGATGGTAATGCGTTTGCTCATTCAGGTGGTGGATACATAATAATAGAAGAGGAAATAATACATTACGCGGCTGCTTCCGGTATAACTGATAATTTAACTGGGTGTACTAGAGGGGCTTTAAATACTACTGATGTTCAACATGATGGCACAGCTTCAACCATTCCAATTTATATTTATCAAAGGGGTGTAGTACAAAGTATAAATTACGATGAAGATGATGAGGTATATGCTGTAAGAGTAGCTTTAGGTGCGGGTTCGGATACTCCAGAAACAATAACTTCTTATTACGTATATAGATTTGAGTTTCCAAAAAGTGTTATTGATTTAGTTAATTACGAGGATGTGGAAAATCCAACAACAATAAATGGTACGATACCGGGTTATTAATATATGTCATTATCATATACATTAGTACACGGTTTTCCTAAAGATGAAATTAGAGCTATACTGACAACCGAATTAGAGCGGAGAATAGAATCTAACAAAACAAAGTGGAAAGCACTAGAGGGTCCACAAAAGAAGTTTGTAAATAGCGAGCATCCTCACATATTGTTTGGCGGCGCTCGTGGAGGTTCAAAATCTGTGGGAATGCTGCTTGCCTTTAGAAAGCATGCTGAAAAGTATGGTGCTGAAGCGCAAGGTTTGTTGTTCAGGAGAACGTACCCAGAGACTGGGGAGTTAATAAAACTTGGCCGATTCATATTTGTTCAAGAGGGTTGGGAATGGAAGGTAGGAGAAAGAAAATGGGTAAGTCCTAACGGATCTGTATTACAGCTTAAGCATCTAGATGAGGATGGGGATGCTATGAAGTTGCAAGGTTTCTCCGTAACATTTTTGGGCTTTGACGAGCTTGGCAACTGGCCGTCCCCTGAACCTATAGACCTGCTGCAAGCTACTATGCGGTCTGCTGCTGGCGTGCCGGTTCTGTTTAGAGCGACCGCTAACCCAGGCGGACCTGGTCATGGTTGGGTGAAAGAAAGATATATTGATGCTGAATCTGAAAATAGAATATTTATTCCTTCTAAGATACAAGATAATAAACCTTTAATGGATAACGATCCTGGTTATATAGATAGGATTAAAGCTTCTGGTCCAGATTGGTTGGTTAAAGCCTGGCTAGAAGGAGATTGGAATGTTGCGCCGGGTGCGTTTTTCGAAAGCGTTTGGGACCCAAGAGAACATGTTGTAGAGCCGTTTGAGATACCAAGAGAATGGAAAAGGTGGAAGTCATATGATCATGGATTTAAGTCGCCAGCAGGGTGCGTATGGTTTACGCAGGATTACGACGGGAACATATATATCTATAGAGAGCGCTATTGGTGCTCTAAACCAAACGTTGGAGCTGAAGCACCTATCGAAGAAATTGCGAGTGAAATACTCGACGCAGAAAAGAAAGAGAAGCAGGAGGGTATCAGATTTAAAAACAATGTGGCGGATTCGGCTATTTTTATTAGGGATGGACGTCACAAATCTGTTGCGGATACCTTCTCGGACTATGGCGTACATTGGGAATCCAGCAGTAAGGGTCCTGGATCACGGGTTCAAGGCCTCGGCGAAATCGTTGATAGATTATCTAATGGTTCCCTTAAGGTATTTTCGTCATGTAAACATTGGCTTAGAACTGTACCGTCTCTTCCTGCTGATCCCAAGAGGATTGAAGACATCAACACATCTGCTGAAGACCATTTATACGACGCTACGCGGTATGGTTTATTGATGAAACGTGCTAAGAGTGTTAAACCTAAACCTAAAGCTAGAAAACCAGATAGATTTACGATGGAATGGTTAGATAATTTAGATACACTATATGAGGATAATTCGCAATGGATTTAAATGTTTTAACGTCTAATCCTAATTTGTCTGCAGAGATAGCTCCAGATTCAAAAGGATTAATAAAAAAATACCAAGAAAATATTTATTTGTCTTATACTAAATGGAAGAAGCGTTATAAGGAAATAGAACACGCTAGACGGTATGCTCTTGGTAGAATAAATAGAACTACTCAAGCAATGGTTGGTGAACAACTTTTACAAGAGTCTGGAAGAATAGTAAAGGGTAATGTTATTCACGCAACGTTGCAGGGTTTGCTTCCACACATATATGCTAAAAACCCAGAGATTCAGATTAGGCCCGTAGAATATGTAGATCCATCGGGCCAGGATTATAGGATGGCTGAGTTATTTTCTTCTACGTTAGAACTTATTCTAAAAGAAAGTTATAAGAAAGCAGATCTTAAGAAGATAGCAAAACAAGTTCTAAGATCTTGTATGACCAGCAAGATAGGTATTGTTAAGGTTACTTACCAGAGGGATTACTTTAAAGATCCCCTAGTTAGCAGGCAGTTTGAAGATGCTCAAGAAAGTTTAGCTAAGATTCAATCAGATATTATGGCTTTGCAGGATGATGATAGTTACGACGGCGACAAGGATGAAATAGTAGAAGAGTTAGAGCAAACATTAAAAGGTCTTCAAGCTAAAGTAGATGTTATGTACAGAGAAGGTTTGAATCTAGGTTTTGTTAAACCAGAAGATTTTAGAATGGATACATCAGTAGATAGTTTGCTAGATTATGAATCCGCAAAATGGATGGCTAACTGTACATGGATGACCCCAAAGGAATGTAGAGAAAGATTTGGATTAACCAAACAGGAAGTTGATAAATTTACTATTTACCGAAGAACTCAGGATGGAATACCTGGAAGATTAAACAGAGATACAAAATCATTTAGCGGTTTTGATGGCGAAGAAGATGTTAACTTAGCTGTTGCTATATGGGAATACTGGGATAAGGGTACCCAAACTGTTTATACCTGGGCTGAGGGCGGTGGCAAATGGGTGAAAGAACCTTTTTATCCTAATAGGATGGGCGATCGCTGGTTTCCATTTTTCATTCTTGGTCTTAATTGGATTGATGGTCAGGAATGGCCTATATCGGAAGTTGAGTTATTAATGAATCTCCAGGATGAATACAATACAGTTAGAACTCAGATGTCTAAACATAGAGAACTTGCTGCCCCGTTTTATGTAGCTGATTCTAGCAGAATAAACTACGAAGATATAGAAACATTTACTAATGCTACCATTGGTGATATAGCTCTTATAAACGCTGGAGGAACTGGTGTTAATAATGTATTTCAACCAGCTCAAACCCCACCGATGAATATGAACGTTTATGATACCACCCCTATTCGAAGTGACATCGAATGGATAAGCGGTTTAGGTGACGCGCAAAGAGGTGGTATAATGAGGGCCAAGACAGCAACTGAGGCTAATATTCAAAATGAAGGTTTAGCTACTAGAGTTTCAGAAAAAATAGATTCTGTAGAGATGTGGTTAAAGGATATGTCCAAGTTTACGGCTCAACTTTTATTACAAGAGGTACAACCTCAAAAGGCTATAGAAATTGCGGGTCCACGTGCTTTTTGGCCAATATTGAATAAGCAACAGCTTTATGACTCTATACATATACAAATTACGGCCGGCAGTACCGCAATGCCTAATGAGAATGATGAGCGTATGCGATGGGTAGAACTAATGCCATTAATAATGCAGAATATTCAAATGGTTCAATCATTAAGAGACGTAGGAGTTCCAGACGAATTTAATCCATATATACAATTACTGAATGAAACATTCAAGAGGTTTGATGAACGCATAGACGTTTCTCAATTTATGCCGCCTATGCCTGAACAGATGCAAACTCAAGTTGTTCAAAATCAGATTATGCAGCAGATGATGAGTAATGGAAATGCAACACAGGGTCCTACACCAGGTAATGGTCAATTACCTTCAGGGATGACGCAACAGTTTAATGAAGCAGCTAATGTTCCCAATAACAGAGTTGACCAAAGGGAACGAAATCAATATCGACAACCATCTAGCTAAGGGAGCGAAAAATGGCAGAAGAAGATAAAGTAGAGGTTCAAGAACCGGTAGGTGAAGTAGAGGAAACAGCACACGTTGAAGAGGAGTTATCTACTCAAGATGTTTTAGAAAAAGAACTTGAAAGAATGCAGGGAGATTCTGAAAATGAAACACCTACTTTCGAAGAGGCTCAGGATTCGCAAGATCAAGAAATCGAAGCTTCAAAAGAAAAAGAGGCGCCGGACGTTGTTACTCCACAACAAGACGCAGAAGGAAATGTTGATGAAGAACCGAGTTTAAAGTTAAACGAAGAAGATAACGAGTTTATAGGTAATCTTAAACCTAAAGCTCAAGAGAGGTTTAAGCATTGGATAGATAGAGCCAATAAAGCTGAATCTCAACTAGAAGATAACACTCCTGCTACACAGGTATTTGAACACATATCTGATAGCACTACAAATCCAGATCAACTTAATTGGGCTCTAGATATTTTCAAAAGTCTCAATTCAGGTGATTATGATAATGCGAGAGATGCGTTAAAAGCTTTAGATACTTTTTCTGATCAGGTAGCTCAAAAGTTAGGTGTAAACTCTACGAATAATGAATCTAGTTCATTTAACGATTTCGAAGATTTATCAAAAGCTGTTGAAAATCTAGATATGAGTGAGGAGTGGGCTAACAAGTTAGCATCAGAAAGAACCACTAGTAATTCCAGGGTACAAGCCAGGGCTCAGTTTAATCAAGCTAATGCCGAAACACAAGAACAACAAGCATGGTATAATAATGAGTCAAATAAAGCTTATAATGAAATACAACAGTGGGAAAAAGAGATTGTAGACTCTGATCCAGATTATAGCCTTAAAAAAGATATAATGATGGATATAGGGGCGCAAATAGCTAACTCTGAAATGCTTCCTAACCAATGGTTAAATACATTGAAGAGTCAGTACGACGTTTTATCTAGAGGTATAACTGCAGCCTCTAGTAAAATACCTAAAGCTAGTAGAGGTAGCGGGCCCCTAGCACCCGCTGGAAATAGTGGTTCGCACGGTGGTTCTGGTTTTTTAGATACGGCTGAAGTTACTCCTGAGTTTCTTCAAGCGCATCTTGACCAAATGCACTCTTAACAGGATAGGACGTAAAGATCTAGGAGATCGTCCGCCTAGTAGCACGTAACGGTTTTCGTGTAGCCGACCTGTTCCATTAACTTTACATTACCTTAGGAGGTAATATTATGGCAACACAGACAGCTCTAGCTGCTGCCGACATTACCCAATTGGGTTATGTAGCTCTTCAGAATTATTTGAAGAATAAACCTATCGACCAGGTTGCTGTTCAGCGACCTTTGCTAAAAACCCTAATGGCTAAGAAAAAGACTTGGGGCGGCGGTAAAGAAAATATTGTTGAACAGATCCGAACAGGTTATGATAACAATTTCGAATGGTTTGGTGATACGTCACTTAACACTTCTGCAACTGTTAGCTTTAACTCTCGGGATACGGTTCGCCAGGCTTATTACCCTTGGAACTCGGCTCACGACGGTTTCAAGTTTTCTGAAGACTACCTGATTGGTAACGGTATTCTCATTGGAGATTCTCAGACACCTCGCAATTCCAGCGCCGCTGGTCTTGTACAGTTGACGAATGTTTTCAACGAGTCTATGGATGTTCTACGCTTGGGCTTTGAAGAGATCCTAGATCTTTCATTGCACCTTGACGGAACTCATACTGTTGGTGGTGGTACTTCAACTGCAAATAAGCAGATTAACGGTCTTGACTTTATCGTTCCGTGTGTATCGCATACGGGCACTGTTGGCGGCATTGATCGCGCAGCTAATACCTACTGGCGCAGCCAGATAGATATGGGTGCTGGTCTCAATGTAACCTCTGGTGGTACTTACGGTAATGGTTATGCCGGTGCTGCTTTGCTTGCACCAATGCACGTTATGTGGCGTGCCTGCCAGAAGAATGGTGGAGCCCCTGACATGATTTTAGCTGGTACTGATTTCATTAAGTCTTATGAAATTGCTGCAGACGCTAAAGAGTCACGTTATGCTGTTCAACCTGGTTCGTCTTCTTCTCCATGGAATATGGATCCATCTCTTGAAATCAAGGATTGGGGCACATTTTCTGGTTTGTATTTCCAGGGTGTTCCGATCATGTGGGATCCCGTGTTTGATGATGCAGAAGCCGTAGATGGTGGTGTCAGTAATGGTTTGACTGTACCTTGGGCACAACGTGCTTATATGCTTAACACTAAGCATCTGACGCTGCGTCCTATTGAAGGTAACGATATGATCGCAAGGAAACCGCCTCGCGAGCATACCAGTTATAACTACTACTGGGGCATGACATGGCGTGGTTCACTTACAGCTAACCGCTGTAATTGTCACGGCGTAATTATGAGTACCGCTGGTACTTAATCGATGTGGACTTGGGGGCTTCGGCCCCCTGGTTCTTTTTTTCTAAAGGGAGACAAATACTATGCAAGTGCCTTATATTGAAGCTGAACTTACTAAAGATCAATTTTCTAAATATCGTAAAGTTTTTCCAGCTCACGAACTTCCAATTCATACATTTAAGTATGGTGATGAAGCTTTAGCTATAAAGGAAAAAACCGGTAATTACCTAACAGTTGAGGGTATTGACGAAGAGATCGATAGGTTGATCAAGGTCTATGGTAATGAAACTTTAAAATCTGTTTTTGGTACTAACTTTGTAGAGAATATAGAATTTTCTATAAATAAAATAATCTCTAAGGAGAAAGAAGTAGATGGCAGCAAGAACAAGATTAAGCCTAAGGACAGAGCTAGCGCAGAGACTAGGGTTTAGTTCATCTGGCTCTGGAGCTATTCTCCAGTCAGATTTACTTAATTCTGCTCTTAGAAGTGGACAAGAGCAATTATTCTATGAATTTGGAGATTTGTTAACGCACGTTGTAGATGATTCTTTAGCTACTGTAGCTGGTCAAAGTCTTTATACCCCACCCTCCAATTGCGACTTAACTAAGCCGTTAACTGTCTCTTTAAATAGAGGTGGTTCCGGTCGCTTTTATGAAATGCAGATTGGTATTGGGGTTATAGAACATAATTTAGATCCCGTAATAGACGATAGATTACCTTTCCGCTGGGATATACTAGATGATGGAGGTGTTGCTAAGATAGAACTCTGGCCAACACCCAATGACGTTAGTAATATAAAATTACAATACAATGCTAGTCTTGGCGCCTTCGACTCTGACATTGATAAATCTAGCGTACACCCGCCTCAACTAATACTGCTTCACGCAATAGCTAGTATGAAGGCTCATTACAGACAACCAGATTGGGCTTTATATGAAGGTCAATTAAGTCAATTATTAGGTAGGATAAAAAGTATCGCTCTTCAGGGTGGTGGTTCTATCAGAAGATACTCTAAGAAGACGGCTAATTTCTACTTGTCACCGTCTAATGATTGGGAAGTCAGTTCTAGTGTTATTTACGAACTACAAACCCTTATAGCTAAAACTTATGTTACTGCTGTTGACGGTGGTTCTTCATCAGATTACATAGTGACTCAATAGGAATTAAATATGGCGACAATTAAAGTCCCTGACATGACGGCGCGGTCTAGCGCCGCATTGAATTCAACAAACGATTTCTTTTACTTAACGACTACCACTACAGACGAAAGGCTTAATGCTGGTCTCTTACGAGACTATGCTATGGCCGGTATTGTTGCTGGTACAGGCATAACGGTAAGTGCTGTAGATCCTAGTACCAATACTGTAGATATTTCAATAACACCTGGTGTTGGTACAGGGGATGTTTTAGGTCCGTCTAGCGCTGTAAATAATTCGGTTGCTCGGTTTGATACCACTACAGGCAAGTTAATTCAGGATACCGGCGCAAACTTTGTAGTTAGTGACGCAGGTGCTGTTACTGCAGGATCCTGGACTGGTACCGCAATAGATGGTGCTTATGTTGATATAGAAGGTACTGAAGTCAAATCAACAGGAGAAACTGGTGGAAATAGAGTTTTAAGAGAAGATGGGGATGGTACATCTTCATGGCAACAGAACGCAAATAAAGTAACAGTAGCCCTTAGTTCTCCCCTTACCTCCACATATACCGATGGAGAGGGGTATGGTAATGTTGTTTTAAGTATGGAGTCTCCACTTGAGAGGCAAGATGGTGGTACAGGTTATAACACGTATTATGATGGTGAATTACTAATAGGTAAAACCAGTACTGGTGGTTTCGCTAAAACAACATTAACTGCTGGTTCAGGTGTAAGCGTAACAAACGGTAGTGGTTCTATAACTATAGCCGCAACCGGCGGTTCAGGTACTGTTACTAGCGTAGCTGTAAGTGGTAGTGATGGTATTGACGTAGATAGTGGATCACCAATTACTACATCAGGCACTATAGCTTTAGGATTATCTAGTGTTCCTAACGCATCATTAGCTAACTCTAGCGTTAGTTATGGTGGTGTTTCTGTAGCGCTAGGAGCATCAGATGCAACACCCGCATTTAATCTATCAGATGCTACAGCTTACACTGGTGATAGCAGCCTTGTAACGACTGGTACAATATCTAGTGGTACGTGGGAAGGTACAACAGTAGCTGTTAATAAGGGCGGTACTGGCCAGACTAGCTATACTAATGGTCAATTACTCATTGGTAATACAACAGGTAATACATTAGGTAAAGCAACTCTAACAGCTGGTAGTAACGTTACAATAACAAACGCAGCTAGTGCTATAACGATTGCAGCTACCGATACTAATACCACTTATACAGCTGGTCCTGGTATAAATTTAGATGGAACAAAATTTGAAGCAGAATTAACATCAAACGGTGGTTTAGAATTCAGCGCCGCTGGTGACGCAGGTACTCTTCAAGTTGCAACAGGTATATCTCAATACGATGTAGCTCAGTTTACTACAGGCGTTGTAGATGATGATTTTCTTAGAATAAGTGGTACAACTGTTGAGGGTAGAAGTGCATCAGAAGTTAAATCTGATATAGGTTTAGGTAACGTTGAAGACACGGCTTTAAGCACTTGGGCAGGTACGACCAACGTAACCACTTTAGGTACAATATCCAGTGGAACTTGGAACGGAACAGATATAGCCGCTGGTTATATCGCCGACACAGCGGTAACTCCCGGTTCTTATACTTTAGCTAGTATCACAGTAGATCAGCAAGGTAGATTAACGGCTGCATCTAGTGGTAGTGCTGGTACTGGTGATGTTGTAGGACCTGGCAGTGCAGTAAATAATTCGGTCGCCCGCTTTGACACTACGACGGGTAAGTTAATTCAAGATACAGGATCTAATTTTGTTATCAGTGATGCGGGTGCTGTAACAGCCGGCTCATGGACAGGAACCGCTATAGCAGTAGCAAATGGTGGCACAGGATCTACATCAGCCTCTTCTGCACGCACAGCATTAGGTGTAGCTATAGGTTCTGATGTACAAGCTTATGATGCAGATACAGCGAAATTAGATGTAGATCAGTTATGGACAGATCGGCAGCGTGGTGACCCATCTACAGTTACAGATGGAACATTAGATTTATCTGCAGCAAATAACTTTCTTTATACACCAGCTGCTGCTGATAATTTAGAATTTACATCTGAAGCAACTGGTCAATCCGGGTTTATAAAACTTATCAATCCATCAGGATACACGATTACCCCACAATCTGAAGTTAAAAAGAGCGCTACTTTTGCTACAGATATTTCTACTGCTGGTACCTACCTAGTATCCTACTTCTGCGACGGAACTAACGTATACGTTTCTGCTTCAGCAGCACTGAGTTAAGATGCCGGTTCTCCAAACAGGGATAGCCAAGTCTGGTGCGGCTGCTGCCAGTTATGAGATTGATAACTCTGTGCGGTTTGATGATGGTGATTCAGCCTTTCTTCAGAAAGCTTATGCATCTTCTGGGAATAGGCGTACATGGACTTTTTCTTGTTGGACAAAGCGTGGTGAAATAGATCAGCAAAATGATGGCTTACTTTCTTGTGACTTTGGAACAAGGGTTAGTTCTATAGGGTTTATAGGTACTACTGGTGTTTTACAGATGTATGATCATACATTCTCTGGTGGTTCTTACCAGACTAGGGTTGCATCTTCTGCTTTTTACCGTGACCCAAGTGCGTGGTATCACATAGTTGTTAAATACGACACTACCGAAGTAACTGATACCGATAGAGTAAAGCTGTATATAAATGGTGAGGAGATAACTGATCTCTCACAAACGACTTACCCAGCTCAAGATTACGAAGGTAATATGAACTATGGTAATGGTTCTAGATTAACTGGAATTGGAAAGCAAACAGGAACTGGTGATTACTACGATGGTTATATAGCAGAGGTTTACTTTATAGACGGCACAGCCCTAACACCATCAGACTTTGGCGAACTAGACTCAGACACAAACCAGTGGATACCCCTAGACAGCGATGATGTAAAAGATGCTGTTATCTTTGGAATCAATGGGTTCTACCAGAAGTATAACTCTACTGAGTTGGCGAATAGTTTTACGGATAGTGCTGAAGGTAATGTTGTAACAGTTCATGGTAATACTCATACAGATACTGCTGTAAAGAAAATCGGTACTGCATCAGCACAGTTTGATGGGAGCGGGGATTATTTAAGCGTTGCTGATGGGTCAGACTTTGTATTTGGCACTGGCAATTTTACACTTGAAGCATGGATAAATTTTTCAACTGTGCAGAATCAAGGAATTATGCTTCTCACAGATGCATCGACAAGCAATGTCCCATATTTCCAATACTATGGTAGTGCTTTACAGACAGGGGTAAATGGCGTTGGTACAATAAACAGTTATTCTTGGACTCCAGTTGTAGACACTTGGTATCATGTTGCCGTTTCTCGCTCCGGCTCAACTTGCAAACTTTTCATAGATGGGACAGAAGTAGATTCGGATAGTGACTCTACAGATCTCACAAGTGATGGTTTGTTAATTGGCGCTTGGTCTTCTAGAGATTGGGATGGTTATATGGACGAAATCCGTATCTCGAATACGGCAAGATACACAACATCCTTTACGCCATCTACATCTGCTTTCACATCTGATGGTAACACTAAGTTGTTATTACACATGGATGGATCTAATGATGGTACTGATTTTCCAGATTCCAGCGGTGTTACACCAAGACACACCATAACAGCCAGCGGTGACGCAACCAACCAAAGAGGACAGCCTCTAGAAACTAAAGGTGTAAACGGTAGTGCGCATGTGATTGGGCCTAAGGTTGGTACAACTGTAGCAACTTATGATGGTAATGATTATTTGGAATGCGCTGATTCAACCGATTGGGATTTTGGAACAGGCGCATTCTGTTTAGAAGCGTGGATTAATATGGGCGCAGATGCTACATATTACGATATTTTTAGTACCGCAGCCGCTGATGATAATCAAGGAATAATATTTTATGTAGACGGTCCCCAGGGTGAGATAAAAGCGAAGATTGGGGATGGGTCAAGCTGGACAGTGCAAATCGGTAGCGCCGGTGGTGTTATTCAAAAAAATACATGGTATCATGTAGCTTTAGCTAGAGAAGGAACTGGCACTAATCAGTTAAGAATATTTCTTGACGGTGTTAATGTAGCTGAAGGCACTTATTCCGATAGCGATGCTGACAATAATACAGATAGGTTTAGAGTTGGTCTTTGGAGTATTAGTGGCTGGTATTGGAATGGTTATATTGGGCCGGTAAGAGTTTCAAAGGGTGCTGCTAGATACACTGCTAATTTCACACCACCTACATCAGTCTGGACAAATGATGGCGATACGGTTCTTTTGATTCAGGATGGTACAGATGGAACTCAAACATTTGATGATCTAAGTACAAGTGATCATACAATAGACGATTATGGCGATGTACGTTGGCTCGCACCAAAGCAAGGTTCTGGTGTACTAGCGTTTGATGGCGCTAATGATTACATAAAGTATGAAGACGCTTTATTCAAATTCCCAGGTGCATTTACTATTGAATACTGGGTTAGACTTAAATCAAAAACTAAAGATGTTATGGGTGCAACATATAGTACATCTCAGGTTGTTGGTGATTGGTATGTACATATTGATGGTAATGGACACATAGAGTTAACTGCTTGGAATGGAAGTTCTAATGTGGTTCAGAGTCAGGGTACTTCAGATGTTGCCGATAATACATGGCATCATGTAGCACATGTTAGAGATAGTAGTGATACTCTAAAGTTATATGTTGATGGTACAGAAGAAGATTCAGATACTAACACTTATGGCTTTGGTGTTGATAGTACCAATGATATGTTCATAGGTAGTTCTTACAGCACAGATATTTCAGCTAGATCAATAGATGGATATCTGAATGGAGTTAGGTTTAGTAAGGATGCTAAATACTCTGGATCAAGTATTACTGTTCCAACAACAGCGTTTACAGATTCAATCAATGATATCTGTGTATTAAATGTCGCCCAAAATCAAGGCGTGTGGTTCCAAGATATATCCACTGGTTTTGCAATCAGCACAGACTCAAGGATGAAGTTTGATGGGAGCGGGGATTATTTAAGTACAGCAGCTTCTTCTGATTGGGATTTTGGAACCGATAATTTTACTGTTGAGTTCTGGGCTAATGGTGATCCAAATACTACTAGGAGAGAATCATTTACTTTAGGGGCTGGAAGTAACAATATTAACTTCGATTTTAATGAGAGCAGTAGCCCAATCTGGGTATATTGGGGATCGGATGGCAGTGCTGATGCTTCACAAAGAATTACACCTTCTGGTAGTGCTGGGGATTATACTGACGGAGCATGGAGGCATCTTGCTCTTGTAAGGAATGGTACTACTGTTACTTTCTATGTTAATGGAGTATCTGTAGGCTCACAAACAGGGTATTCTGCTGCTCTTGATTGCTCTGCTTCTGGTGTTCAGGTGGGTAGGATGACCAGTAGTGGTGTTGCAGATTGGTTGGGTTATATGGATGAGGTTCGTATCTCCAACTCAGCAAGGTATACCACAACTTTCACACCACAAACCCGTGGTAACCCATTCACCCCAGACATAAACACCAAACTCCTTATCCACTCTGATTACACTGGTGGACTCGGAGCCGACAGTTCTGGCAACTTTAATGCCTTTACCGCAACCAATCTGGTAGCAACAGACCAGATGATCGACACTCCCACGAATAACTTTTGTACGATTAATCCAGTTGATTCAAATGCATCTGTTACGTTGTCGGAAGGAAATCTACAAGCATACTACACAACATGGACTACCAGAAATAACTGCACTATTGGTTTACCTACATCCGGTAAGTGGTATATGGAAACTTGTGGCGTTACAGGCGCTCATGGTAACTTCGCTTTTGGTGCGTGTCGCCAAAGTGGCTCTCCGACATGGGCCTCCCCAGCAGGTTATGTTGATGATAACGAATGGGGTTTATGGGGCGATAGTGGCACAATGACCGCTTATGTGAACGGAAGTCTGTATAAAACTTGTGCGGCTAGTACGGGTTGGGCTGGTAGCAACGCTGGTACTGTTATTGGTATTGCGTATGACGCTGATAATAATGGACTTTGGTTTAGCAGGGATGGCGTATGGATTGATGCGTCTGGTGGTAGTGCGTCAAGCGCAACAGTTTTAGCAGAGGTTGGAACTTCTGGGACAACCTATCGTGTAATTACTGGCTCTCCTATTGGCGATGCAGATATGCTGTTTTCTTGCTCTCCTTCTAGGAGTGCAGTAACCGCAAAAATAGGGTTGAATTTTGGTCAAGACTCCAGTTTTGCTGGAAAATTAACTCCTGCTAGCAATGCCGATAGTAATGATATAGGAGAGTTTCAATACCCAGTTCCTGGCGGATTCCTTGCTCTTTGTACAGATAATATAAGCACACCAGATATTGCGTTGTCGGGTGATAATTTTAATACGGTAATTTATACTGGCGATGATACTACTCCCAAAACTATAGATGTAGGTCTGCAACCTGACGTGACATGGTTAAAGATTCGTAGTGGTGCCGATACTCCAGCATCTCATAGGGTATGGGACTCTCTAAGAGGTTCAGATGAAGTTATTTACCCTAATTCAGATTCGGCAGAATCGGCAGGAACATCGGGCTATCTTTCTGGATTTACTTCTATTGGTCCAACATTTACTGGTAATGGATCGGATGTTAGGGATGTTAATGACAGTGATGATAACTATGTAATATGGAACTGGAAGGCTGGTGGCGCACCAACAACTGATAATGTTGCTGGGGCTGGAGCAACACCAACTGCTGGTAGTGTAAAGATAGATGGGGCTAATCTAGGATCAGCATTAGCTGGATCATTAGCTGTAACTAGATTGTCTGCAAATACTGCTGCTGGGTTTTCTGTTGCTAAATTTTCTGGAAGTGCCGCCGATCCCAAAAGTATGGCTCATGGTCTTAGTCAGGCACCAGATTTAATCATTACCAAACAACTTACAGATGCTTTTAATTGGAAAGTGGGTTCATCTACTTTTACAAGTTGGTCTTATATTATGGAACTTAATTCAACTATCGCCGAAGAAGAAGCTGCGGGGGTATACAATGGACAAGCACCAACATCAACTGTGTGGTACGCATCAACTGAAGGTGGTACTGGCGCATCAGGCAAAGACTATGTAACTTATTGCTTCCATTCAGTAGAAGGCTACTCAAAGGTAGGTACCTATACTGGGAATCTGAATGCAGATGGACCATTTGCGTATACTGGATTTTCTCCAGCATTTGTAATGAGAAAACCTCTTGCGTCTGGGTCATGGACCATGACGGATAACAAACGAATCCCGTATAACGTGCATGATAAGCCGCTTTACGCAGACAATACTAATTCAGAACCCGGAGGAGCAGGGGATTTGATTGATCTTGTTTCTAATGGGTTTAAGGTTAGATCTGCAGATGCCGGTGCAAACCCCTCTGCGGCAGTTATGATTTATATAGCATTTGCAGAATCACCGTTTAAATACTCAACCGCGAGGTAATAATTATGTGGTACTCAGATCATCATGGTGTAATTAGAACACCTAAAGAATTTACAATTAATGGCGCTACTTATCCACGTCAAGTATTTAGGAAATGGGATAAAGCCCAATTAGCTGAGTTAGGTATTACACCAGCTAGAGTAGAAACACCTGATTCTAGATATTATAATACGGGTGCTGAAACACTAACTCTTGTTGATGGTGAAACCGTAATTAGTTACGCCACCACAGAAAAAGATGTTGAAGGTTTAAAAAAAGCACTTATATCTAAAATAAAGCAAAATGTTGGCAACATACTTTCTAATTCTGATTGGCGTGTAATTAGAGAAGCTGATGGAGGCGCGGCAATGTCGGATGCCTGGAAAACCTTCAGGAATGAAACTAGGCAGCACGGTAATTCATTAGAATCTGGTGTAGAATCATTTGCTAGTTTACAAGCCGTTAAAAACTTCCAGAATCATGATATAATAGAGGTCAGATATGTATCTACATATGATGCCGAAGGTAATGAAACTATAGGTCCAGAAACACGAAATCATAACATATCTGTAGATAAAACACATTGGGGCTGGCCAGTATCGCCAGATGCGGAAGTTGATCCGCGTCATGTAGAATACAAATGAAATGGTTAATTCCATTATTGCTTTTTAGTAGCATATCTTTTGCCGGCCCACCGGAAGGTATGGTGAAACAAATGATTCCATTCCCAGCTATGTGCTTACCAGCCACGGTAGAGGAACATCATTTTGCTGCTCTTATGGGCGCATTGATTTCTGACTACGGTGTTCACATATCTATGACGTTCAGCGCGTCACCTTTTCAAAACCAGCGGGTTGCAATCATTGAGAACCCAGATACTGGTTTGGCTGGTGTGTTGATTATTACAGATGAGCAAACGTGCATTGCGCTTTCAGGTGAAGGTCGGCAGGAATTTATCAGGCCTCCCGACCACCCAGTGGGTGAGGCAAATGAGGATCCAAAAGCATAATGAACATAGATTCAAGAATAATTACATTAGCTTTGTTTCTTATCGCTCAAAGTGTAGGTGCTATCTGGTGGGCTAGTGGTTTATCGTCAGAAGTGAATAGATTATCCGGTCTTGTAGATAAGTCTGACCAGTTTCAGACTGAAATACAAAGAGCGGTGTCAGGTCTTGATGTTCTCAACTTTAAGGTAGAGGAGTTATGGAAGGCAATCGAGAGACTTGAAGAAGCTGACATAGTGTTACGCGATGTTGATAGCGAGATAATGACACAGCATGAGGTAATATTTTCTTGGCTAGCTGAGGGCGAGGCAGAGCAGACAGCTAAGGGAAATCCGTATGACTGACGATGTTAGTCTTAGTGATAAGACTAGCGTCGGAATGCCTATAAGAAACCTTATAGGTTTAATAGGTACTGTTTGTGTAGGAGCATGGGGTTACTTTGGTATATTAGAAAGACTGAATGTAGTGGAAACTAACCAGATATTAATGTCTGCTGATGTAACGAAGAACAGCACCTTCACTGAGAAGTGGCCTAGGGGTGAGTTAGGAGCACTCCCTGCCGATGCTGAACAGTTTATGTTAATAGAACATTTATCTGGAGAGTTTGAAAAGTTATTAAAAAACGTTGAAGACGGTAATGCCCCTTTTGACAGGCAACAGGCACTTACCCTTGATTTCTACCGACAGAGAATAGAAGCATTGGAATCTAAAGTAGAAATATTAAAGGATAAAGTTGCACAAATTAAATTCAGCAATGGAGCGGCACACTAATGGAAGTCATGTTTGTTTTACTATTATATATGAACGATAACCTAAAGGAATGGATGGGTCATTATGAAAATGATTCTGGCGAATGGGTTGAGATGGGAATGTCTGGATGTTTGAGTATGAAACGTACCTTGAAAAGAAATGGGTGGAAAGACACGGCATCTGGGAAAACCAGGTTCACTTGCGAGAAACGTACAGTCGAACTAAAAACAAACAACGAAGGGAATATTGTTGTTGCAAAAGTATTATGAACCACTTATACGATACACAGATGACGTGGTTCCAGCATGCGAGGTTTGCATGGAAGATGTCTTTAAAATTGTTTCTTTTATCATTGAGTGCTGCGGTACATGGGTTGTTACCTTTTACCTTTATATCAACAACATCTGATGGGATTAAGAAACTCAATGAAGAGTTATGACTATTACAGAATCAGCTCAGAAGAAAGTAGACCAGACTCTAAATGGAGAAGGTTTCTTAGGTATACATCTAGAAGGTGGCGGATGTTCCGGCTATCAAATAAAGCTATCGCCGTCCACAGACATACCGCAAGATGCGGAGATGCTGTCCGAGACAATCTTCTCAGACCCCACCTCTTTGGAGTTATTAGGGGACGCGAAGATGGATTGGGTAGATGATCCATTTAAACCAACATTTCACTTCACACCCCCAACAGGAGCGTCTTCTTGTGGTTGTGGCAGCAGTTTCACATTATAGGAGGTAGTATGGAAAAATGGAAAGAATTAAGTCCTGGAAAGAAAAGATTTTACGTAGCCTTAGGCATTATAATAGTGGTAGCGGTGGTAGGTTGGGCTACTGGTTGGTGGTCATCGCCGGAAGTGCCTGTGCAGTAGGATGTACGACACTCAAGAAAGCGGGGATAGTCGGTCTAGCGGGGGGAACGGGTGCTCTTGCGGGGACTGTCTTATCGGGGGGTGTAGCTGCACCGATACTGGGAGCCACGACGACTGCCTTTGTAGCGGATGTGGTAACAGCGAGTACATTAACAGGAAGCAAAGCTATGAATAATTGCGCACCAGATAACTTCTGGAGTTTGTTAGGATCCCTTGTTGAAATGGGTGGTTGGTTACTAATATTGATAGTATTGGTGCCAATGGTACTAGGTTGGATACTTCCTGGTCCATTAGAAAAGAGAAAGAAAAAAGGTAAATAACGATGCCTGCAATGTCATTCCAAGATTTTAGAGCTGGTATAGATCGCCGAAAATCTCAACAAATAGTTGACCAAACTGGTCTTTATGATTGTAAAAACGCTTTCATAAACAGTGGTTTTGCTGTTAAGAAACGGTCTGGAATCGACAAAATAACAGCATCTTCATTAACGGTTAATTCTAAGGGATTATTCGAATTTGATGAGATACTGTATGTAGTTTCTCACGCCACATCCGGCAATCAAACATTAGCTGGTTATGGCGTTGATTCTGGTTATCCTATTAGTACATTACTTAAAACTCTTGCTGCTCCTAACCCAAGTAGCGGTAGTGATACAGTTGCATACGTTTGGCAGTTTTTGATTTTCAATAACAAGATTTATTTAGTTGTTGAATATGCTAGTGGAACAATAAGACACCATTATGGCACTGCAGCGCAGTTTATAGCGGGTACGAATGTTGCCATAACAGATACTAATTGTCCTAACGGTAAATCAGCAGTAGTTCATGATTCTAAGATTTATGCAATACAACCAGAATCCGATAATCCTGCTTATGTAAAATATTCCGCAACCGAAGATCCTACTAACTGGTCTAAGGTTAAGGATTCTAGTGGATTACTAGGTATACCAGCTGGTTTAGAAGCTATGGGCAATGAACATGCTGTAGCTGTTACATCTTACCGTGGATTTTTGGCTGTATTCATGCAAAATAGTATACAGCTTTGGAAAACACATCCAAATCCAGGTTTAATAGAATTAGATACTACCGTTGATAACGCTTTTGTAGAATCTCTTAATTCGTTAGCGCCTATAAATGAAGATGTTTATTACTTAAATAGTACCGGTATTCACTCGGTTGGTCAAAAGATATATACAGATACAATGGCAACTAGCGATGTAGGTTCACCTATATCTGATCTAGTCAAAGATTCTTTATCTACCTACAGCACATCAGAACCATTAGCTTTATTTTTCCCTGGTGAAAACCAATATATATTAGTTATCGGAAAAGATATGTTTATTTTCACACACTCTTCTAAAGCTGGATTAAATGCTTGGACTAGATACGTGTTGCCGGAATCTGTAACTGGCATAGCTAAATATAGAAATTATTTATTTATTCGAGCTATAACCGATGCCGGTGCTGAAAACTTATTCTCATTTAATCCATCCTCCTATCAAGATGCAACCGCTAGCAGCACATCTAGTATTGATGTAGAAATATTAAGTTCATTTAATTCTCTAGGTCAAGCGGGTACTTGGAAGCAGATATATGGATCTGATGTTATGTTTGAAGGTACAGCTAATCTTCAACATAGGTGGGATTCTAGAAGCCCTTCTGAAGAGACTACATCTTTTGCGTTAACTAATGATACTAGACCAGGAACTCTAATTCCTGTAGAATTAATGACAACTGAGATTAGCTATAAAGTAACTCAGTCAGACAATACAGATTTTAAACTTAATGGTTTAACATACTATTACAACCAACTAGGATTATTCTAATGGCACTCAATAACAGTATAAGTGGGGAATTTAAAACTGCTAGCAACAATGACGAACCTGGTCATGATGCTCCAGAACCACCCCGAAGCGATGAAGATATGTGTAATGATAAACCTGGTTATCACTGGGATTCAACAACTAATACTTGCGTTAAAGATAAAGCACCAGAGGATAAAGTTAAAAAGCCAGGTTCAGAACATACAACTGAAGATGCTTGTTTAAAGGCTGGTGGAAGATGGGTTAATGGTGTTTGTCAAATGTATGAAAAAGCTCCTGAGTATACACCTCAACCCGCTACTCCACAGCAAAAAACACCTGAATCTGCAACTAGTTTACTTCATAAAAAACAACAAGCTAGTAATCCTATAGCCCAGACTGTTGCGGACACCTTTACTAAACAGGTTAAAGGTTTAGGCGAAA
>VTLG01001003.1_pt1 | contig 21795 bp, 16 predicted proteins | sample 4694571 | NCBI WGS metagenome assembly VTLG01 (sample SAMN12604809, study PRJNA352737) | marine metagenome | biome: ENVO:00000447; feature: ENVO:00000209|ENVO:00000569|ENVO:01000036; material: ENVO:00002151; isolation source: viral sequences binned using virsorter ... | reverse complement strand
TGCCATGAAATCGGTAGCCGACTATATCGCCTATTAGGCGCGGATGATAACCATCATAATCCATTTCTACAAAAAAGTCGTTGTCTGGTTCAAAACAATCACGTTCTCCATTATCGTGTTTTAGTCCTACAAAATTTATTCCATTAAAGTTATTTACAGGTCTTCCGGTTGTAGTGTATGGATTATACCATCCGTATATATGATCTTTTTTTACTGAGAATTTTTTACATTTTGGTTTGAAATACTCGTCAAACTTACTATTAAATTTTAATGCATTCTTTTCTAATCTATATAAGGCGGGTAATAACTTATTATCAAAGTATGTGTTAATTACGTGAGGAAAACCGATTATTTCATTGTACTTACTATTGCAACGCTCTAGGTGTTTTCCAATAGGTATCATTTTATTTACCTTAGTATGCGGGAATTTTCGGTAATACCATGCGTGTGCTTGTGTTGTATGTTGTATTTGAAGGGGTGTTTGATGTTGTATATCCGTATAAGATATTTGGGGATTTAAATGTAAAGCCGCTTTTTTATCATAAACCTTAAATTCATAATTTGATAAAACACTAAATATAGCATCTTTGTCCCAATTTATACACTCTGGATGGTTGATAGGTATGATGTATCCCTTATCTTCTACATTAAGGTAAATAGCAATTACCTCTGCTAATGCAGGGTGAGTATTATCATTACCTTGAATGTATTCAAGATATGTGTACTGATTAAAAGGTATTTTTTCTTTTAATTTACTAAGTTGGTCTTTTGTTTCAATAAGGTAGAACATACCTTAGTAATGTACTAAAAATATTTCTAATAGCCACCTCCTCCACCACCAGAAGACATTCCTCCTCCTGTAGAAGGAGAAATTGGGGTAGCAGAAGATTGTTCGTACGTGTCTAAGGTTACATCACCTCCTGAAGAAACAGTTGATGTTTGGGCCATTTCTGATTCTCTTACTTGTTCAGTAAATTCTTCATATGTTATTTCTTGTATTTGCATACCTACCCATGCAGCACACCAGTATGCATTTCTAATGCTAGCCTTCCAATAAGTACATAATCCTCCTTGATTAAAATAACAATTATGACAATGTTGTTTTTGAATTAATACTTTAGGAATTGGTTTTGGTAAACCATATGCTGCTGGAAGGTTATTAGGAATAGGAGTGCCATCAGGGTACTTTCTTCCCTTTATATTATATAATTTAAAATTTTCAGGTTGTATTAAATCTTTCGGATTAGGTTTTTTATTTTGACTTTCTGTAAATCTTAATGCTTCTCTAATTTGTGCTGATGTCATTCCCTCTTGGTTGTAAGGGTCCCATTCTTTAATTTTTTTAAAAATACCAGGATCCCCTGGCTTTTTATATTCTTCTAAATTTAAAAAACATAAGGACAGTCCGGGATGTTCTAATTCAGCATTTCTAAGAGTATTTATATTAACAATTTTAGTATCTCCTACTAAAGCCCACTCTATTTGGCCTACTATATATAAATTATGATCATATTCTTTTTTTTGAGTGTCTATAGATTTATATGTTTTTTTATCTATTTCAAAATATCCAAATTGAGAATTAATTCTTTTTGCAAAGTATCTTTTAAATTTATATTTTTCGTAATCTTTTTTTGTAGGTTTTGGTCTAATATTAGGAATACTTTTAAAACTTTCTAAATCAGATTTATATTTTTTATTCAGTACATTAAACATTCGAGTAGAATCTTCTCCTGTGAATTGAAATTCTTTTTCTTCATTTTCTACTTTTTCTAATTTTAAGTATGGGGATAAATTAAAAGGATCATTTCCAGCATAAAACTTACCATCAGCCGTTGATATATAAGGACCTACATAAGGTTTTCTGCTATTTTGATAGATAAATTCATTTTCTTTAGCTTCTAATTGGTTTATTCTATGTTTAGGGATATAAGCCATTATCTTTACTTCTTAGTTGTTATTACGTCTATTCTCATCCAACCCCATGCATTTTTATTATTTGCAAAATCTTCATGATCTGCACCGTTTTTATCTAAACGATTCTTACCTGTAACTGTATTAGGACCATAAATCCATCCTCTTTTAAGTTTCTTTTTGGCATCTTTAGAAAGGTATATTTTATACCAAGGCCAGTCAGATTGACCTAATTTTTTAGGTTCTACTGGTCGTCCAACTAGCTTTCCATTTTTATCAACTTTATAAAATTTACCGTTTTCTTTATTTTGTGCATATTTCTTTTGGTTTGATACTTGTTGAACTTTACCTAAATATAATCCTTTATTTCCTTTATCAAAGGCTCCAATTACATTATCTCCACCATCACCAAACCCTTCATTATTAACTCTAGCTGATACTCTAAGGTGTGTATAATCGTTATTAAGTTTTAAATAAACTTTTTCCCAGTTTCCTTTTACTGCGTTTAGACCTTCATCTATTTTTCTTTGTTCTTCAGACACATCAGTTTCTTTTCCATCAACATAATTAACTTTTTTATTATCACTTTCATCAAATTGATTAAAGTCGTAAGAAGCCCATTCATTATTTTCTAGTCCACTTTTAGAAAGGTCATCTAAAATTATCATTTGTCCTATAATTTTAGTAGTCCAGTCTTGGCCTGACGTTATGTTTTGATCTTCTCCCATTACTACAAATGCTACATTTGCATCTTTATATCCTTTTGGTAATCTAGAAGAAGGTATTTTAAAAACATTACCTATTACTATACCTGATATACCATCTATTGTTGCACTAAATTTTAAAGGTATAATAGCTGATGTAGGTTCTTGTACTATTCTAGGAATAAATTGACCTTTATAATGACCATTTTTTGTTGTAGGATATCTTTTAGCTAAGTCTTTAGCTGATCTTTTTATAGAATTTACTACACCTTTTATTTTTCCTACTTCTTCTGATCTAATAGAATCACCTTCTTTTCCTACTACTAAATAATTTCCTTTTGCTATATTATCTATATGAATAGCTAAATCATTAAATCCCTTATAGTAGGTTTCTATATTGTCTTCAAAAGACTTTGCTAATGCATCTTGTTCTTTTTGTTCTAATTTTCCAGGGGTAACTACGGGATTATACTGTGCAAATCTATTTGTAATATTTTTATGAAAAGCCCCAAAAGAAGCCCCTTCTATATTATTTATATCTCTTGGTGATTGTGCTGCTATTGCAATTGTAGCAGACATAGCACTAGGTACAGAAGTATTATAAGCAAAATCTCTAACAATAGAATCTGTACTTTGAATGTTTAAATCTATTATATCTTCTTGTTTTAAATTAGCATGTTCTTGGTATCTCATGTCTACAACCCTTACAATATGTGGTCTTTCAAAATCAGTTGTTAATTTAAAATCATGATTACCAGCACAGGCTTCATTTACATTGTCCCATATTTTTTTAATAAAATCATATAAATAAAAATCTTTTTTTTCTACTCCATCAGGATCTCTTTTCATGCTTGTATACATCTGTAGTAGTCTTTTAACATTTAAAAGAATATGACCAGTATAAAATAATTGTTCATCCTCTGTAAGGTCGTAATCACACATTTTTGTGAACTCATCTCCTACGTCTGCGCTTCCCTTTGCTTCTATATATCCATTTGCTAATATAAATGGTTGAAGTTTTTTTCCTCTATCTGTTTTTAAGGCTGAGTTCATTTGTCTTGGTAGTAAACAAATTGTAGGATCTACAGAAGAATCTAAAAATCTTTCTTTATTTTGAGTATTTACTATACCTTTTAAAGGATTATCAACTTTAGCCATTAAAACAGGAGTTATATGTTTTCCTGCTCTTATATTTGATTCATTTACTGGTAAGTCTTCATTAATTAGCTGAACACAAGATATCGTAAATATAGGTCTATTGTCTTTAGGATTTTTAGGTATAACATGACTATTTAATATATGACAAAGAGCATCCCATCTAATAAAACCATTTGCTATAGAGGTATCTTCTGCTTCTTTTTCTTTTTTTGTTTTTTCAGCTGCATCTCGATAAGCTATAAAAGGAAATAATTGATCACCTTGTAGTGCTTTACCGTCTTCTCCTACAAAATATTCAGCTATTTCTTTACCAAATTTTTCTTGAGCCGTTTTATTTTGGTTTTCTAACTGATGATAATATGATGCTTGACTAGATGCTGCGTAATACATAAATATAATTATTTTGTTTGATATTTATTATTTTTTAATTCTGTCAGTTTACTTATTTTTTTAAGTATAGTTTCCATTTCATCTGCTACTTGAAGTTGATTATTAACATCATAATAAGCTTCATTAGAAGATCTTAGAGATTCAATTATTTCACCCATAGCTGTTAATTCTGTTGTACAATCATAACCCCCATCAGGTCTAGCTTTATAATTAAAGTTTTTACAAAACCCAAAAATAGCATCGTAATTACCCCCTGTGTTTATTTTATTTTCTATAATTTTTCTTTGTAAAAATTCTTGACTTACATTTGGATCAAAAAATTCTGACATAAAAGGAAAATCTGAAGAAATTTTACCATCATTATCTATATAAGTTGTCCATCCCCATTCTAATAAAATAGGATAACCTGGTCTCATATAAAGTAGTTCTAATACTTCTAATTGTCTTTGGTTATGACATTTAAAGTTTACTTTTGCTTCACGAAGAGATCCATATGCTGATTTTGTTCTTATATTAGCATCTGTAATTCCTGGCATAGGTACTATTCCATAATTATCTTCTCCTTTTCCTGCATTTCCTCTTATCAAAGGATCACCATATGTAAATCCTATGTTTCTACCTGTACCTGGAAATCCCCTTCTTGCAGCGCTTGCAAATTGTTTTGCATCTTCTGATGTTTCTCTTTCTATATTAATAAGAGTACCTCCTTCTAAAATATATCTTTTAGCTAGTCCAGGACCTATTAAGTCTTTAGGATTTTCATACCTACCTCCTTCTAATAAACCTTCAGAATCATGTTTTAAATCAACTCCTGAGGACATTCTTATAACACACGCCCTATTAACAGTATTAGTGTAAAAAGCTCCTGGTGGTAATGTTATTTCTTTATTACCTTTTAAAACTATATTTTTAGATCTGTTTATTCTTCCTTCATTATTATTGCCTGTAGATACTACTGCTTCTCTTATTTGTAATTGTTCACTAACAAATTTTCTAAAGGTTTCTTTAAATATAGACATAACTATTTATTTAAATTTTCAAAATCTCTTATTATAAAATCAAGATTAGAAGGTATTCTTATTTGTATTCCTACAGGCATAAAAAAACTATCTCTTCTTAATTTATTAGGATTTGCCTTCATTATAACCCACCATAAATCGGGATTTTGGTAGTACTTATTAGCTAACAAATCTAGTCTTTCACCTATTCTAGTAATAATATAAATATCTGAGATATCCTCGGGTATTTCAGGGTATTTTATATACTTATAAAATCTTTTTCTATTACCGTCTGTTACTTTTATTTGTTGATTTTTTACTCTATTAGCCATAATTAACCATTGTATTCTGCTTGTATTTCCGCGTATGTTGCTTCTCGTATTTTAGTTTCTTCAGGAGCTGAATCAAAATCTCCTTTTTTATTTTGTTTTAATAAGGATGTTAATTGTCTTACAGCTGCATCTTTAGAGGAATTATTCGCACCTTCTAATCCATATTTACTATGATCATATTGCCCAATAGATTTTGGACCCGCTTCCCATACATCATTTACCATTATAGAATAAACTGTATTCATTTTTGTTGAAAATCCTTTACCAGATTCATAATAATCTTCTGTGGCATAGTACCCTCTAAGTGTTATATTTGTTTTAGTTGTTTTATCAAAAAATTCAAAGAACCAAGCTCCTGTTCCTGCTTCAACACCCCCAGGATTATTAGGATCTATTTCGTCATCAGATGATGATTTTCCTGTGTTTTTAGTTTCATCGTCTCCTGTTGCCGCAGATTTAGGTGTTGGGTTTTGAGCATCTTTTTTATTATCTTGTGTATCTTGAGATTGTGAATTATCACCTGTTGTTCCTCCATCTGCTCCTCCTCCACTGTCTGCTTGTGCTCCTGCTGGGTCTCCACTACCTCCTTCGTTTCCTTTTTGAATATCCTCTATTGTTTTTGTTCTTTCAGTTTCATCAGGAACTATAGTATTAACATCTACAAGCGGATCTAATCCCATTCTTGTTCTTAACCCTTCTAAACTAGCTTCATCTAAATTTTCAGCTGCTCCCTGACTATACCATTGTTCACCAACTTGTAAAGTTCTATTATTTTTATGAGACAATATAAATGGAGAATCTGTAATTGATTTTTGTGGTAAAAAGTTATGTACTGGAGTAAATTGTACTGACACATCTAACACATGAGGTAATACTAACATGTCTCTTTTTGTTTTTTCTGGGCCGTCTAAAGCTATTTCAAATGGATAATTTTTATTCCATTTTAAAGAGACAGAATTTAAAACACCCGGTATTCTATCCATCATAGAACCAATAGTTAATCTAATAAAAGGTGTTCTCATTCTAGTTACTTTATATTCAGGAGCTACATTACTTACTAAAAAATTTAGTTTTCTATATAAAGGCATCATTTCATGTCGTGATTGAGCCGCTATTTTAAAACTAAAACTTATCGCTCTTTTAAATGAATTATAGGTATAGAATTCTTCACCTCTACCATTATATTTAAAATTATTATGAGAGGCATTATAATTATCTTGAAAACCTTCTAAAAAAGCTCTAAATATCATAGAGTCTGCTTTAGTGGGATCATCTGAGTCTATAGCTTCAATTCTAAACCTAATAAAATCTCTATATTTTTGGGATGTAAAGTCTCCTTCAGTTCTTATTATATCTAAAGCATTAATTTTATCTATAGCTTCAGGATTATATACTGTGTAATCTAATCTTCCTAATGAATCAACTGCTTTATCTAGTTTTACTCCCGGATTACCTGTGTTTACTCTTTCTTCTCTAATATATCTTACACCATCTCCATTTTGACCTGTTCTTAACTGATAATCAGAATAACCTCTACCTAAATTTTTTCTAAAATCTGTTATATTTTTAGATTTTACTTGGTAGGCTTGATTAACATTAAAATCAGAATTCCTGTATATTAGTCTTCTACCATCTATGTCTTCTCCTTCAGGATTATTACCTGGTTTATATTTAGTTCCCCCATCTTCTGGTTTAACATAATAAGGGGTATATTCTCCAGATGTTTCTATACTTGCATTATATGTTGAAGTAGCATTTTTTAGTATATTTAACTGATTTAATTTTGAAGATTCTCCTCTTGTAAATTCATAACGTTTAAGAGTAGTCCTACCTATACCATATACTGAATGAGGACCACCACTATAATCATATAATACTCCTTGCCCACCACCACTATCATCATTAGCTAATATTCTAGCATCATATAATGATATCATTCTGTTAGCAGAACCTGCAAAGTTCATGTTTTCTACATTACCTAAATTATCAGCATTATTTCTTACTTGATATTCATATTTAGAAGTTTCTGTTGAATCAACCCCATATCCTTGTTTTATGCCATAAGCTGTAGGTCCACCCGCTCTATTTAAATGTAATCCTGTAAAATTAACAAGTGTTTGTGCTAATGTATTTATACCTAAAGGGTTGTATATTCTGCTTCTTCCCCCTAAATTTACACCAAATAAACTTATTGGTTCTTCTTCTGTTTTAGGGTTTGTTCTTTGTAGTCCTGTTTGTGTTATTAACCATGCTGGTCCTTCTGGACCATCAAAAGCCCATTTTCCTATTCTTAATGCATCTTGTGCTGATCTTTTTATTTGGGTTAGTAAACCACCTCTAATAAGACCATCAGTAGCACTATCTACAAAATCTCCTACTTGGTTTAATAAACCTGAGTCCGCTGGGTTTGGGACATCAGGTAATTGATCTGCTGCTAATAAACCATTATATAAATAAGGTTCTTTACTATAATCTCCAAATGGTCTATCTGTTGCCTTTCCTTCTCCAAACTTAAAAGATGTTTGTCTAAATACTCCTTCAAACACAGGTGTATAAGACTTACCATAATTAAAACCACCCGCTGTTGAAGGTGTATTATGATTAGGATAAGCATTTACCCCAGCCGTTAAGTCTGAAAAAAGTGTTTTTAAAGCCATTCTATGTTATTTTAGTCTGGTAAATTGTTTAGATATTCACCGTTATTTGGTAATCCACCATTTAAATCATATACACTAGCGTTTACTGTTGTTTCTGAAGTACCTATACTTGGATAAGTGTAATTTTTTGTAAGCATAGCTTCATGTAAATCTACTTCCCCTAATTGTTTTCCTGCTCCTCCTGCATCACCAAAACTAGGGTTATTTGCTAATCCATCTAAGTCTTGGTAATCTGAGTTTTGTGAACCACCTGGTACTAAAGATAAAGAACTTTCATGTACCTGAGAAGCTATATCTTTAGGTTGTTGAAATTGAGGGCCTTGTACTCCATTTAAGTCTAAAGTAGAGGGACCTGCATTATAATGATCTGTACCTGGACCCCCATTATGACTATGGATTTGTTGTGTTAAAGAATCTATATGTCTTTGAGACGCTTCTGGTATAGGTAATTGTGATTGAGGACCATCTAATCCATCTAAATCCTGGAATGGTGAATTTTGTGAACCACCTGGTACTTCACCTAAACTATCTATATGTGCTTGTGAAGCTTCATCTGTTGGTTTTTGAAAATTAGATGGATTAAAACTATCCATTTCACCTAATGTTCCTCCTTGATTACCAAAACCTCCTAGTAAGTCTAAATTTGATTTTAAGTCTTTTAATCCCATAATTGTATTGTTTTATTATAAATATAAATTTTATTCAAATCTTGTTTTAAAGTTTTCATTTCTTGATTGGTAAGTAGCATCATTTAATCCATAAGGAGAAGCTACTACTACTCCTGGTTTCATGTTACTAGCAATTTTATCTACCATATTAGATACAAAGGCTTCATTGTTTGCTGCTGAAGCTGCTCCTACTTCTCCACCTTCTTCTGCTTTTCCTCCTCCACCTACTATTCCTCCTCCTTGGTTCATAGCATATAAATTGCCTAATCCTACATTTTGTACTCCTTTTCGGCTCATTATAAATTCACCTTGTTCTGCTTCAATAATAGTACCACCTTGTGAATGTCTGTTTCCACCTATATATCCCCCCTGTTCTGCTTTGCTTAAATATTTAGCACCCATAGCTGCTACAGTTGCTGCTGCCGCTATACCTAAAATAGCACCTACAACAGGGATTGCAGAGAAACTTTTAATAGCTCCCATTATAGCACTACCTATTTTTTTACCTAATGTTTGGTTTTCTAATACCTTTTCAGCTTTTTTCTTACCTAACATACTTGTTTGATAGGTTAATGCTAATTTATCTACAACTAACATTCCCTTTTTCAATAATTGTGTAGCTTTAACAACGGCAAAAATAGTTGCAAATCCTGTACCTAAAGTTCCTACAATTAATTCCATTCTACTTAGTTCTTCAGTAGATCCAGTAAACATACCAAATATTTTACCCATAGATGTCATAATCATATTTATAGGTTCTATAACTGCAGTTAATAGATTTAAGAACTGTCCTACAGGTCCACCAACTAAATCAACAAATACTCCTTTTAATTTCATTACAGCATCTGCCATTTGTTGTTCAACATTTCGTGCTTCTATTCTTTTAGCTAAGTCTTCTTTTCCTTCTGATCTTAATTGTTCAGCTGTTTTACCCATAGCTTCTTGGTCCATTAACATATTGGACATTTCATCTGCTGACATTCCAAACGATTTAGCTAAAGCTTGTTGTTGTAGTACATTCATTTTACTAAACTCAGTAAAATTACCTGCTTGGCTTGCTATTTCTTCTGCTAATCCTTTAAAATCACCTTGCAATGCTAATGCTCTTGCTCTTTCTAAATTAAGTTGTTTACCTGTTAATAGTTCTGCTTCTAATTCTGCTTCTATAGACTGTTCAAAATTTAATAATGAACTTGCTGAGTTAGCTACTTGTTCTAATTCAAGTCCTAAAGTTTTAGCAACACCAATTGCTTCAGCTATTGCTTCAGTACTACCACCTAATTGGGCTCTTATTTGTCCCGTAACATTACCCGTTTTTTCTAGTATGTCTTTATAATCTAAAGCTATACCTGTTTGTACTCTAATTGAGTTTGTAGTTGCTAATACGTCTTCTTTAGATTCTTTTAAAGATTTTCCTGTAACTAAAGATGATTTTGCAAAATTACCTATAGCTTTATCGGATAGTCCTATTTTTTCCTGCATTACAGCTGCTTCTGTAGCCATATTCATAGAGAAACTGGCAGCTATTCCCATTTCTTTTTGAAGGGTAGAAAATGCCTTTAATGTTCTTTCAGCATTAATTGCCATATCTCCTGTACTAGCAGCTGCTGTAGAGGCTTCATTTCTTAATCCTGCAGCTTCTTCTCGGGATAAACCCATTCCTTTTTGAAGATCCGTAATTTGTTTATCAAATGATAAGCCTGCTTTTATAAGTGCTATAGCTACTGTTAGAGGATCTAGTGCTGTACTTTTAATATCCTTTAAAGCTGAACCTAAACCAGCCATCATGGTTTTTACTGAGCCTGCTCCTTTAGTTGCTGCCCCCTCCATTGCGTCCATGGCCTTTTTACCATCTATAAGATTACCAACTAAAGGAATTTTACTTACCCCCTTCATTAGTTTACCCGTTAGGCCTAACTTTTTTTCTATTTTCTCCCTTCTTCCAAGTTCCTCATCTAAAGATTTTTTAATGTCTCTTTGCACATCCATTTGTGCTATTAGTCCATTATTTATATCTTTAAGTATTGCTGCTTCATCAAATCTGCCTGCTTTGACAGCAGCCATTTGTTTCTTTTGAATTTCTCCTCTTTCTACACTTAATTTTTTAGTTATATCTTCAGACTTAGATATATCTTTTTGTATGTCACTAGATTTTCTTAAACCACCTTCTCTTTCAAATATCTTTGCATTTATGTCAGCATTGAGGGTTGCTGACATTCTGTTTGCTGAATTTATTTTGAGTTGTTGTTCCTTAGTTATCCCAAATTCAGTGCCTAAGTCCCTCGCCATAGAAACACTATCTTTAATAGCCTCAGCATTTTGTCTATTGATCTCTAAATTTTGATCAAGTATTTGTTGTAGGGCTTTAGCTAAGTCTAATGTGTCTTTAGATGGTCCTTGTTCTATTTTTTCTTCGTCTGGCATAATGTAAGATTATTCGCGTATAAATATGAAAAAAGAAAAGGTGCTTGCGCACCTTATCTATTTATTAAAATAAAACTGAGAAGGGTTTACATTAGGTCTTGATATTTCTCCATCACCTATATTAGAACGCCCCTGAGCTTTTTCTATTTCTTCTTGTTGTTTTTTATTAAACTCGTTGATTCGGTCTATATGGTACCTTCTCAACCAAATTGGCATATTGTATACTTCTGAATGTATGAAACCACCGCCGCCATGGAACACGAGATCATGGATCTCAGTATACAATAATTGTCTATAATTCGACGTCAGGCCAAAAAAAGTTGGCATTGATGGGAATTGTTACATTTTCTTGAATGTGCCCATCTTCAAATTCAATATTAAACTCTAAATCAATGTCTGGTTGAATGCTACTAATATAAGTTCTTAATGCTCTAGCGTCTCTAGCTAGTAATTTATTATCTACAAATTCTCTAATTGTTTTCTTTTCATAATCACCATTTACAGATAAAATTACATGTTTTAATCTAGTAGTTAATTCTGGAGAAGCCTTTTTATTAATTTTCTTTAAACCTTTTAATTCAGCATCAATTTTTTTCTCGTCTTCTTGAGTTAATAATTTAAAAGATAAATTAGCTTTAGATGTAGGTAAAGTGTACTCAAATTCATTTTTTCCATTTATCATTTTACTTTCATCAATAACTTTATCATCTGCTTCTGTTAAATCAACAGTTACTGTTTCTGTTTCACCTGTTTTTGGATGATTTAATTTAAATGAATATTCTGCTCCATAACCTAATATTCTAGATGCTACTAATACAGCATTTTTATCTCCTATTAAAAGGTCTTTATAATCAATAGGGGTTAAAATAAGAGACTGTAGTAATTTGTCAATTACTGTTCCATTTGAAATGTAATTTTGATTTGTAAGGATATCTTCCTCACGAGCTGTCATGTATTTCATTTCAATAATTCCACGTCTTAGTGGAGATCCTTCAGGATAAAGTAAACCTTTTGAAGGTAATGTTACTTCTTCGGAAGGAAATTGAGGTTTTTGTTGTGTTTGTTCCATAACGTTATTATTTATTTAAAACTAGTTCGGATATACATATATGTAGGAAAAAAGAAAGCGCCAAAAAGGCGCTTTTTCTTTATATAAATTATTACTATTAGTAATTCAAGATGGCGTAATCCATTCTAATTGTAATATTAATGTTCATTGGTGTGTCTGAAGTCCAATCAGCATCTCCAAAGTTAGCTGCTTTACAGTAAGCACCTTTACAGATCCATTCTTCAACAACATCACCTACAGGACCTAAAGCGTTAAATCTAATGTCTTTTTTATAGAAATCAGAGTAACCATCTCTACCTGTAACTGACTCGTGTGACAAACGAACCCATTCCATTACTGCTTGAGCACCTGATGGTGTTACTGGATCATAAAGATCAGCTGTAATGTCTTGCCAATCTGCTTTTCCTTTAATTTTTCTTTTCACGTTAATGTGATCAAGAGTAACATCGTTAAATGAGATGTTTGGTCTTCCTACTTTTTTAACTAGGAATGCTGGAATTCCGTCGATGTACATTATAAACCTATTCTGTAATTTAGGTTCAAATGCTGTGAACATCATTTCGTTTGTGTTTAATATTGCCATCTTATTATTTTATTTTATTGTTCTATTATAAATATAAATTCTTTCTTTTTTTTAGTAGCTTCCACCACCTCCTCCACCACCTGTGGCACCTCCGCCATCAAATGTAGCTCCTGTAGGTAGTACGTTAAAGTCAAGTACTATAAATTCTGCTGTTTTAGTTGGTTGTAAATAAATTGCACCAATTAGTCTATTTCTGTCTATTTCTGCTGGTGTATTATTTGTTTCATCCATTACTACTCTAAAGGCAAATAATCCTTGTCTTTGTTGTACTGATTCTAAATATGGATTTACTATATTTAAGAATCTATTTCTAGTTTGGATTGTATTTTGTTCAAATACTAAGTATCTTGAAGAACTTGCAATATACTTTTTAACTGCTATTAGTAATCTTCTAACATTAATTCTATCAAGTGCTGTTGGACGTGTTTGAAGTGTTTTCTGACCCCAAATACAAACTCCTGTTTGTGGGAATGTAGCTATTGGGTTTACTTTTCCTTCATATAGTTGATCTCTTTCAGCTTGATTTAATCTAATTTTAGCTTCTAATACAGCTCCTAATACACCTCTATTTAAACCTGCTGGGGCAAACCATTCAGCAGCAATGTTATCTGACGCAGCTATTGCACCAGGCACTATAACTGATGGTGGAACAAATACTGGCTTATTAATCGAAGTATCTAGCACTTTTACCCATGGATAATATACTGCAGCGTAATTACTATCTAATGAAGCTGCTTCATTTACCGCTGTGGTTACTTTATCATTAACTGTTGTTAAATCCATTACATAGAATGTGTCTCCTCTATCTTCTACCATTGTAGTAGCAGCATCTGTTACTGAAGCATGAATTCTTTTTATTACACCTGGTAATACTAACATATTCATATCGTACTCGTCTTGGTTTGAAAGAATATCTATTGCTTTTTTATATGCTGAAAAACCAGTAGCACTTGTAGAACTTAAATCCATACCTTGCATATTTTCAGCTGCGATATGTTCTCCCGTTTTAAATGTTTGAGATGATTTATACCCATCATACCCTCCTTGGAAAGGTACTGTAAATTTAATTTGTGAAGCTGCTGGTCCTGTTGCTCCTGTATTATCAAGTGAAGCACTTAATGAACCTGCCCATAATCCCGAGCTTGTATGTCCCGTATGGAGTTCTACATTAAAGTCACCTGATACGTTAGCTGATGAGTTTTCAGGTAATGGTTTAAGGAAATTCATATTATCTACTTCAACATCCCCAAAATTAAATCCTAAAAACGCTTTAGTATCATATGCAGTTCCTATAGTTTGTATTGACTTATAAGAAGCTGATGGGAAAGTTACAGTTGGTGTAAATGCTGATGCGTTTATTGGATCATGAACTGCTCTAAATCCTTTTGGTGATAATTTAGGTGAGTATGATTTATCTTTAACTGCTTGAGCTACTTCAACTCTAATAAATGAAGAATTATTTGGATAATCTCCTTCTGTTATTACTTTATTAAATAAAGTACTGTATTTTGCAAATCTATCTCCAATTACTCTTGAAATAAAGTTTACACTATCAGGATCTAAATTACAGTTATTAAATTGTTCTAATATAACAGGTGATTTATCTTTATCACTACAGCTTCTAACTAATACATTAAATGTACTGTATTGTTCTTCTCCGTCTATGTCAGCTGGTTCTCTTAAACCTGTTATAGAAATTTTATATTGTGTATTACAAGCAGCACCATCATTTAAACAGTGGAACTTAAATAAATCTTTTGTTGTTTTATTAGGATGTGTTCCTGCTATAAACTGTGAAGTAATAAATGGTGTAGAAGCTTGGTTAAATCCTTCAGCATTTAATGAACTTGTGTAAGTCATTACTGCATTTTGTTTTACTAAGATAATTTCTCTATCTGCATGTACTCCAAAGTATCCTGCTACGTCTTCTCCTTCAGTATCTACTGAAATTGAAGCTGTACCTGCTAATCCTGTTGCTGCATATGTGTGAGTAATATTTACAGCTGATCCCGCTTCGTCTCCTGTAATAGTTACTACGTTAGCTGTAGCACCTGTACCTACAGAAGCTGTAAGACCTGGTATAGCGTTTATTCCTACTACGAAATCTGCTGCTAATGTACTTGCTGTTACAGCTCCATTAGCATCTACATTAGTTATTGTTACTTCTGAGTTTGACCCTGAAATTTGAGAAGTTGGTGCTGCTAATGTTGTAGTATTAAAGTTTACTGTGTGTGCTGTTGTATTAAGTGGTCCTTGTTGATCACTTGTTTCTATATAAAAAGCACCTGAAGCTGGTAATGTAGCACTTTGTAAACTAGCTGTATTAATAGTATCTGTAGCTGAAGATAAGAAAGTAATTGATGTTATTTCTTTAGTTGTTGCAGCACCTATATTAGTTGATAACGTTTTAAAGTTTGTGTAAATATGAGCAGAAGCTTCAAATGCATTAGCTCCTGTTTTGCTGTTGTTTGAATTTTCTCCAATTACTTTTGTTATGTAATCAGGGTTTGTTGGTTTTAATGAGGCAGAAAAATCTTTAGATGCACCAAAACCAGAACCACTAAATTGTAAATTAAAGCTTGTAGATATATCATCAGCAGCATGTCCTAAATTAAGTGAAGATGTTCCATTCATTATGGTTTCATCTAAACCTATAGTAGAATCATTCTGAGATGGGAAGAATGTAGTTAATAATACATTTCCTGCTGATCCACTAACGGCTAAACCAACTACACCTGTAGGAGTTGATGCTGAAGGGTCTAATTTTTGACCACCTCCACCTAAAACTCTTACTACTGTAACAGTTCCTGCATTTTTTAGATATTCTCTAACTGTTTGTGGTACGTAAGTTAATGGGGATAATCCTCCAAATTTATTTTCAAATTCACTAAATCCTCTTCGAATTACGGTTGGAACAAAAGCTGGTCCCTTTGTTGTTGGTCCTACAATAGCTGCTCCAATAGCCCCAATTCCCTGAGGTAAAAATGATAGGTCGTTTTCTCTAGTAAATACACCTGGTGATACAATGTTTTCTGCCATCTTATTAAAATTTTTATTTTATTTGCTATATTATATAACGTTGTCTGGATATAAATATAAAATAAACTTATAAACCGAAACTAATTTAGGCGATTACTTTTATGTAATCGCCAATAAATATCTAAACAAATTTAAAACCTAATCTGCTGGTTTAAATTCGTTAGTTTCTAAATCAAAAGTACCTTTACCATATTTGTCTGATAAAGTTTTTGCTAAATTTTGCTCTTTTACTTTTAATTGAGTTAGTTGTTCTTTTAATACAGTTTCTTGTGAATTAAGAGCTTCTCTATTAATAGATAATTGACCAAACTTAATGATAATTTGATCCATTTCTTTTTGAATATCTTGTAATAGATTAACTTCTTCTTGTGTAAATTGTTTAGATTCCTTTGTCATAACTTTTATTATTTAATTAAGTTCGGATATACATATATGTAAGAGATAAAAACCTATATTTTTATTTTACCACTTACTATCTTATATTTTCCTGATTTCATTCCTATAAAGGGAGTTGCTACAGCTGCAGCTGCTGTATAATCTACTGTAATAAAAACTTCTTTAATAGTAATTCCACTTGTATCTGGTGTAACAGTTAAGTTTAATCCATCAACTACAGAAGGAGTTAAATCAGTTGAATATTCATTTGTACTTTGTGTAGATTCAGTAGTGCCAAAAAGTAAGGTCTGTTCTTGTAATGTACTTTCTGCTGCATTCTTTAGTAGAATTTCTAATTGAGCTGATGATGCTTTTCCACTAGTATTGCCAATTACAGATACTACTACATTATTAATAGTAGCTCCTGAATAATCACTACTATTCCCCATTCCAACATTAAAATTAGCACTTGTCTGATTTTGGTTTATAGCTGTACCAGTATCATTATCATTAATTCTACTTAATAAGTTAGGTCCACTTTGATCGAATCCTGCCTCAGCGCCTATTGCATCTGGTCTTATAATTACTGTGGGCATTACTGATTTTTAAGTTTATTTACTTCAACAACAAGCTCGTCTATTTTTTCTTTTAAAAGTTTTATTGTTAAAACTTCTTCAATTTCATCATTTTTAAGAAATTTTTCTTCAGTACTATACGAACCTGAAGTTATTGTTTCTGTTATTGTTTTTATGTCTGCCATTTTATCTTGCTGTTACTATTATATTTAATAATCCTCGTGCATTTTTAGCATCTGTAGCGTCTTCAGAACCAATACCTACAAATATTAGCGATCCTTTATCTAGATCAGCCGTATATGTTAAATCGTTTGTAACATATTTAGCAGCTGAGAATGTTACTCCTGAGCTATTTGCAACTTTAGTTATAGTCATGTTTGCACTTGCAGCATCGTTTTGTCTAGCTGCTGTATATATTGCTAATGTAAAATCATCTCCATTTCCTAATGCTGGTCTCAATGAACACTGCACTTCTACTTTAGATACATCAAAGGGTAATATGTAACCCCAATTCATATCATCTTCAGCTATCGAAATAGTGCTTGTTGAAGTTATAGCTCCACCTGCAGCCTGTGGGTCATTCCAATTGTTTGGTTGGTTTCCTAAAGTATTACCAAAGTAAACTGAATTTTGTACAAGTGGATTATCATTAATATAAATAGTTTCACACCTTAAAACGTGTTTAGTTCCTCTAAATGCTGAACCAGTTATAGGGCCCTCTACTTCTAAACTTGTACCCTGAGAAGTATCTCCTACTAAAGCACTGAATGAACCTGTAAGTCCTGTTATAGTACCACTTGCACTTACACTACTACTGCATGTTATTGGTTTATTTAGTTCAATTCTGTTTGTAGCAAATGTTCCTATAGCTACATCATTACCTTCAATAACTACTGTGTCTGATGCAAATTGTAATCCTGTATTTGCATCTCCTACATGGCTTACTAATTGATCTGCTTCTAATTTATTTGCTATAATTGTTCCACTTGAACTTATATCACTATTAAATATAGCTTTTCCTGCTTCAGACATGTCTAACGTAAGAGCTGTTATTGTAGCACTATTATCAACCCCTCTAAATACTATATCTTTATTATTTGTTGCTGATTTAATTACAAAATCAGAAGAGTCTCTTTTAAATCTACCAAATTCTGTTCCATCATCTTTTAAAACTACATCTGCTCCATTAGCATCAAGTGTTATATCGCCCTCAGCATCTATTGTTAGGTCAGCACCATCTGATATTGTAGAGCCATTAATTGTAATATCATCTACTGTTAATGTTGTAAGTGTCCCTAATGATGTTATATTTGGTTGTGTTGCTTGTGTTGTAGCTGTATTTGGGGCTAAACCCGCAATTGTAGCTACTGTGGCTGCTTGACCCGTTAAATTACCTACAAAAGAATTTGCTGTAATTGTTCCACTTGCACTTATATTAGATGCTGTTATAGGGCCTAAAATATTAACATTATTAGCTGATGTGAATTCTATAATATCTTGACCATTTAGTCTGTTAGTTATAATATTAAATTTACCACGTTGACCTCTAAATACACCAGTATTTCCAGCATCTATTACTCCATTATTAGCTTGTATCTGAGTAGAACCTTCATTAAATGCAGTTGCTCCACCTACCAATAATTTCGTAAATGATCCAGTTCCGCTTGCACTTATATCACCTGAGGCTGTTATATTAGTAACTCTTTTTATCTCTCCATCTAAAAAGAAATTATTACTACAACTAATACTTCCTTCTACTTGTAAAGCACGTGTTGGATTTTGTGTGTTAATTCCTAAAAATGTACCTGATGTTCCTGTACCTGATGTTCCTGCTATAAATGATTTTCCTTTTGCTGACAATTGAACTTTTTGTGTTCCATTATCATGAAGAAGCATTCTTCCTATTTTTAAATCAGCTGAACTTGCTCCTACCCTAAAAAATCCGGCTTGTAAGTTACCCTCTGGTCCAAACATTGCAATTTTTGCAAATTCACTATCAGTTGCACCTATATTTAATGAACCAGATAATTGATGTTCATCACCAGCATCTATTACCATTCTTTGAACTGCTCTTCCTGTTTTATCTGCAACATTAAAGACTAAGTCTCCTCTAACTCCTGTGCTATCTACACTGTGTACTTGTGCTTGTATAGAGGCTGCTTCTCCAGTTATCCTATCATCAAAACCTTCACCTACAAGTGTAGATCCTGATTCTGCTACAAATCGTATAGAACCCAAAACATCACCAGCATCAGGTATACTATTAAAACCTAAACGTTCAAGTTTTTCTAATGTAGCGGCTTGTTTACCATCAGGTAAATCATTAAAAAAGTTTTGAGCTTCATCATTACTACTAAAAGTACCAGCACCAAATAGTCGGTTCATACTTGTTTGAGTAATAACTGAACCCCTTGAGTATCTTAAAACAAATTCACTACCAGTAGTTGCTGATGCTGCTTCTTTATTAAAACTTTCAATGTTCCCTTCAGTATTTATTCTTAGACCTTTTCTAGCTCCGGGTACTTGAAATTGTGTTTCTCCTGCTGATATATCAAAGTCTACTTGAGGGTCATCAGTTTTAAGTCCTATTCTTCCAGAACCTGAAAAAAATAATAGTCTGTCATTAGTATTACTAGATTTTATAAATCCTGAAGAAGACACACCTTGAGTTATTTCAAAATCCCCTGGAGATGTAGTATTTAATCTAAGATGAAAAGAAGCAGAAGCAAAATGTAATTGTGGTTGAGGTATAAAATTTAAAGCACCCGATCCAGTGTCTGAATAAGAAACAGATAAATTATTGCTAAGGGGGATTTCTCCTGAACCCGTGTATAATTCTAAAGTAGATGATGGAACTACACCTTTAAAATTATTGTAATGAATAGTAGTTATATGATTTTTTCCAGTTGAGGTTTGACTAGCTGATAGTCCCTCTTGAAAAATTGTAGATCCTGTTAAAGCATTATGTATCGCTTGACCAAGAGATATTCCATTTGTTGGATTAGAATACTTTATATCAATAAATGTTATTTCTTCATTTGCGGAGGATGTAAGGTATAAGCTTGAGCTTTCTACGTATCCTATTGTTGTTGTTGCTACTGAACTTGTATATTTTGATTGAACATGTGATTGTGTAAAAAATCTAATTGCAACATCTTGATTTATACCATCACTTCTATTACTACCACTAATTACAGTAAATCTAATATAAGGATTTAAAACAGTATTATTTATTATGTTTGTAGGTAAACTACTACTTACATTAATAGTTAATTCTGCTGCTGTTGATGCATTTGAAGATGTAGGTAAAAGGGTAGTAGATCCACTAGAAAATATTGATAATCCTCCTATGGTTTTTACTATTTGACTTGTGTTTAAATAAGTAGGCATAATTTATTTTTTTAAAACTATATTCCATCAGCATCTCCACCAATACTTACTGTTGCTGAAGTTCCTGTGTATGATTGTAATTGTTCATCATCGCTATCATATTGTTGGTAACCTGTAGCTAAAGTACTTCCACCTTGAATCTGATTCAAAGGATCTCCTACTAGAAAATTTGCAAAAATTGCTCCAAATCCTGTAACATCTCCTGTAAGTAATGGAGGGGAATATTTTCTAGCTCCTCTTAAATCCCCCATTTTTATATTATTTGCTTTCCAAGTTCCAGTTTCCCCTCCTGCCGGTTGGATGGTTGGAGTAAGATTATCTTCCATATAATCTACAAATATACCCCCACCTGAAGATCCAATGCCAGCAAAACCATCAATATGTAATCCCATTTGTACTGAATGATAATAGTGTTTTAATCCCACATTACCCATTAAAGCTACATGTTGACCATAAGTACTTAAGGGGGCAGGGGAAAATCCCCCACCAGGACCACCGCTTGGCGCTACTATAAACCCTGTTTGAATACCATTTGAATTAAGTGTAGATGTAGGCGATGGAAAATCTCCATTACTGTCTTTTATACTAGCTGTTGCTGCACCTCCTGCATCTTCATCAGAAGATCCAAAGACCTGTGATGATAATGCTTGTATTGATGCAGCGTAATTTGCTATAATAAATAACTGAGTGTTATCGTTAAGAGCTTGAGCTTGAGTAGCGTAAAGGAAACCTCCGTTAGCTGTGGTGTTAGCGTCGGCATCTAAAACATTTCTTATACTTTTATTATATACAGGCATCTTATTTAGTTAATTTGTTAACTAGTTCTTTTAATTCATCTATTTGTTTTTGTTGATCTTTTATAGCTTCAATTAATAATGGAACCATTTTTTCATATTTTACTGCTTTGTATCCATTTTCTCTATTTTCAACTACTTCAGGTAAAACTTTTTCTACTTCTTGAGCTATAACTCCAACATCTTGTCCCTCATACGTATCCTGTTTTTCATTCCAATTAAAAGTATAACCACCAATTTGTAAAATCTTTTTAATAGGATTTGATATTGGTGTAATATTATCTTTTAATCGTTTATCTGAAGAATAGAAAGCAACAACATCTCCACCAACTACTCTAAGATCAGTACCATTAAATATTAAGTTTGTTTCTACTGTAGCACCATTACCTGATCCATTAGATGTTATGACACCATTAATAGTACCAGCTGGATCAAAATCTAAAGTTACACCACCCCCAAAACCACCACCTGATAAAAAGGTTCCAGCAGTTACACCAGTAATATCTCCAATATTACTTGTAAAGTTAGCATCGTTACTAAATGCTGAAAGTGGAATATTACCCGCTTCAATCTTTCTTTCTGCATTATTATCTAATACAATAAATTCATCAGTACCCACAAAAGTACTTGTAGATGAAAATTCTGATAAATCTAAAGAGATAGTAGGATGTGTAGTTGCATTTGAAACATCTAATCCTGTATTAACACTAACTTCAGTTATAGTACCG
>VTLG01009687.1_pt1 | contig 21801 bp, 24 predicted proteins | sample 4694571 | NCBI WGS metagenome assembly VTLG01 (sample SAMN12604809, study PRJNA352737) | marine metagenome | biome: ENVO:00000447; feature: ENVO:00000209|ENVO:00000569|ENVO:01000036; material: ENVO:00002151; isolation source: viral sequences binned using virsorter ... | reverse complement strand
AGAAACACTTCGATCTTATCAAGACATGATTAAAGAAATGTCTGATGAACCAGTTGAAGAAGCAAAAGACGAAGAAGTTGACGAATCGAAAGAAGAAGTTGACGAAAACAAAGAAGAAGTAGAAGAAGCAAAAGACGAAGACCAAGACGACAAGGAATAAGGTATGAAAGCATTTGATCGATACTTAGTCGAAGCAGAAAAAGAATATGCTTTTCGACTGAGAGTAGCAACAGACCTTGAAGAAGGTGTAATGGATAGAATAGAAAATAGGCTTAAAAAATACGAAGCATTTTCTATTTCATCTCCTAAGAAAACAATGTTTCAAGCATCTCCTCCCGGATTTGCTCATTTACCAGGTGCAGAATTAAACATTGTAGATTTTAAGACACGTCAAGCAGTAGCCCCACATGTATTACAACAAGATATAATTGAGGCTTCAAATTTACCTGAATCACATGTACGGGTAAATGGTGCTAACGAACCTTTAATTGAAGAAACACCTGAAGGAAGTGATCAAACTGATGAGAATGCTAAATCATTATTAGAAGAACCTTATGAAAAAACAGATAATTCACATGCATATGGTCCTAAGTTAATTGGTAACTTATTAGGTGATCTTGCAAAAGTATCACGCAAAAATGAATTTGCAGGATCTGTATCGGCAGGTAAACCTGTAGAAGCAAAAGAAGACGGCACTAAAAGTCCAATAGGAAGTTAAAATGGAAGTAGCACCACAAGAATTAGCACAATTATTAAAATTAGCAGGTGTCGGAGCAGGCCCTGAACCTGATATGCCAGAACCAGAAATGGCTCCCGAGCCTGAAGTTAGTGTAATGGCAATACCATCCGATGATGGAGCACCAGTAGGTGGCGGGTGTGGTGCACCTGAGCCCGAGCATGATCATTCACATGAGCATGGCGACATGCGTAGTTTAATTGATATGCTAAAAGGCGGCGGAGAAGAACCAATTGAAGAAGCTCCACCAAAAGATGATTATGAAAATGCTTCCAATGAATTTACAGGACATCCAGTAGATGTTGTTGATACATATGATCAATATTCATATGAACCTGCAAAAAATAGTGGCATGCAACGTAGAACAAATAGTTATGGTGACAATCCACTTCGTGAAGAAGATTTAATTAAAGAATATACTGAATTTAAAAAGTTTCCCCTTTTTGAAGTTAATTGGAGTAACCCCGACGAAGTCGAAGCAGAGTATAAAAGATTAGGACTTGATCAAGGTGACGATCCATTAGGTGGTTGGTGGGACACACAAGGTATGTCCCCTTTAAAAATTCGTAAAGCAAGAGAAAAACGAATTAAACAAGCATACAAAGATAACGAAGTAGATAAACAACAAGCAGATTTTGGTCGTGGTTCTGAAGGTGAATTAGCAGGTGCGGCCGCGGCGTATGGAATTAATACAAAGGAACCAGGATGGGAAGATAAATTAGCCTCAGCAAAACAGGCAGAACGAGAACAAAGTGATGCAAATGTAGCGGCACAGAAGCTGAAGGCAAGGCAGCAGGCAGAGTATGATGAGAAACATGCAGGTGAAGAAGAGGCCTACGCACAATTACAAGATCCTTCTAGTAAGGCGGCCCAGCAACAACATAAACAAGCACTAGACAATCTCGACCAAACAGTAGTAGCACAATCAAGATCAGGTGAAAACTCGCCAGCAGTAGTAGGCGCAAAAGACAGGACCGCAAAACAGGCCGCAAGGGTAGCATCGTTGAATAGGCAAAAATTGAATGATCCAAATGAAATTAGGAATTTTCCGCAAACGGCGGCAGTGGCAAGTCAACCTTTAGACACTGAAGGGCCAACACGAAGCCCACATACTGATACACCAGTGCCAATGACAAATATAACTCCTGGCTTATCAAAACAAATGAAAGCCCAAAACGCTCCAAAACTTGTTCCTGATACTGCCCTTAGTACTGGGATACAGGGCGGAGCAGATGCACTTGCAAAAAGTGGCAATTATAGAAACAAACCTGGGGTATCTGGGCAAGGAGTAGTAACAACACCTACACGAAACCCACATACTGATACACCAGTACAAACAGGTGGAGGACAGTCACAGAGGGATGGAATAAAAAACCAACTTAAAAAAATGGGTAAAACTATGTCTTCCTCTTCAGGAAACCCACAGAGTGATTTTGCCCAAACACCAAAATTAGGTGGAGGTCTAGGCGGATCTCTAAAAGGGTCAGGAAACCCACATAGAAATTCAGCAGTAAAGAGTGATTTTGCCCAAACACCAAAATTAGGTGGAGGTCTAGGCGGAACTCTAAAAGGGCCAGCAGGTAGTACAGGTATAGGCAATTCAACATCAATTCCATCGGGCGGAACAAAAGCAGGGACATCAGGACCTACTCCAGGTGGTACCAATACTGATACAAGATTTAAAGGATTTAACTTAGGCAAGGGACCAGGCAAACGTGGCATGCAACAAAAAGTAACCGCTAGTACATATAGTGATGGTACGGCCAGGCTAAAAATTCTAGCAGGAATATGAACGGCAAGTTTGATACGACCCTAGTAAAAAGACCACATCAATCTGAAAAATACACTACAGATCAAATTGAAGAAATTACCAAATGTATACAGGATCCTGTATATTTTATAGGTGAATATTGTAGTATCCAACATCCAGTAAAAGGTCGAGTAAAATTTGATTTATTCGATTTTCAAAAAAAATTAATAGAAACATACAATAATTATAGATATGCAATAGCACTTCTTCCTAGACAAACAGGAAAATCTACTGCGGCCGCGGCATACTTATTATGGTATGCAATGTATAAGCCGGATTCTGTTATATTAATTGCGGCACACAAATACGCCGGTGCCCAAGAAATAATGCAAAGGTTGCGTTTTATATATGAAACATTACCTAATTTTGTACGGTCAGGATGTACAAGTTATAACAGAGGATCTATAGAATTTGAAAATGGATCACGTATAGTTTCGCAAGCAACTACCGAAACTACTGGTCGAGGTATGAGTTTAACACTCATTTATTTAGACGAGTTTGCATATGTACAACCACGTATGGCAGAAGAGTTTTGGACTGCATTATCACCTACATTGTCAACAGGTGGTAAATGTATTATTACAAGCACACCTAATCAAGATGATGATCAATTTGCACGTATTTGGAAAGATTCTGCAAATACAGTAGATGAATTTGGTAATGAAAACGAGGTAGGTAAAAATGGTTTTAAAAGTTTTACAGCTCATTGGAGCGAGCATCCTGATAGAGATCAAAAATGGGCAGATGAAGAACGAAGTAAAATAGGCGAAGAAAAATTTAGACGTGAACATTTATGTGAATTTATTACAGCCGATGAAACTTTAATTAATCCACTTAAACTAACAATATTAGAAACTAAACAACCTATACGCAAACAAGGACAAATCCGTTGGTATAAACCTATTGAAAAAAATAAAATATACTTAGTAGGTTTAGATCCTAGTTTAGGTACAGGAGGAGATAATTCTGCAATAGAAGTATTTGAATTACCTAATTTAATACAAGTAGCAGAATGGCAACATAATAAAACTGCCGTCGAAGGACAAATAAGAACATTACATGCCATAATAGAAGAATTACATGGAGTAACCCAAAATGAAGAAAGTGTATTTTGGTCAGTAGAAAATAATTCATTAGGTGAAGCCGCATTAGTAGTAATACGTGAAATGGGCGAAGATAAATTTCACGGTACATTTTTACATGAACCTAAACGTAGAGGTCATTCAAGAATGTATAGACAAGGATTCACTACTACTCAAAAATCAAAATTACAAGCATGTGCAAAGTACAAACATTACGTCGAAAATGATAAATTAATTATTAATAGTATTAATTTATTACGAGAAACTAAGAATTTTATAGCAAAAGGTCCGTCTTTTGCGGCAAAAGAAGGCGAAACTGACGATTTAGTTAGTGCAACATTACTGGTTATGCGAATGACACAAGTAATGATTAGTTTTGATGAAAGCACATTTGATACATTACGTGAAACTTTAGATGTAGAGGAAATTCTAACCCCCATGCCAATTGGCATAATCTAATAAATATATAAAATAATGGATGTAATCTTATGGCAGTAAATAGCGACATAGTCGCAAACGATTTATTTAAAACAATAAAAGGTTTTAACTTAAATGTTCAATTGTTTAATGAAGATGGTAAGCGTGTAATAGATCCTGCAGAAGCAAGAAAATTTTATGCTACTGATAAAAAGTTTATGGTTACTTATGAATCCGATGAAGATCCACAAAGTATTAAACTTTATTTTGGCAAAAATTTTACACTTGACGAAACAAGTGATTTCAATTATAATAAGTTTATTAAAACAGTTAGAAATTTAGCACATCGCAAAAATGCAATAGGATTTACAGTTAAAAATTATGGTAAAGAAATTCAGCCTAAGGATTTTGCATACCAATCAATTAATAGGAACGCAGATATGGGAAATATAGCAGAAGGTTTGTCGCCCGCTTATGGGTCGAGTAAATCAAGTTATCAAACGTTAGATAACGCAAAATTAGTTATACGGCATAACAAGCCAATAGACGAAAATGCACGAGGATCTCGTGCAAGAAATATCACAGCATTATTTGTAGAAAATGGTGCAGGTGAACGATTTAAGTATCCTTATAATCATTTAGCGGCCGCTAGAGCAATGACAAGACATGTTGCCGAAGGCGGAACGCCATATGATAATATTGGTTCATATATTACAAAACTTTCTGAAGAAAGTTTAGGGTTAACTAAGTTTATGCGATACTCTAAATCAAACGGACTTATGAACGAAGATACTGAACCAGTAATTGGTGGTATTAAAACTAGATTAAATCAAGTAAGAGAGTCATTGAAGCGTATGTCTACCCATAGAGGCTATGCAAGTATAGTCGAAACATTAGGCGAAACTAAAAAAGAATTAGACGAAGAATTAGTAAACGAAATCAAAGATAAGTTTACGGTTGTTCGGTTTGATGAAGATATGGAATCAGTTCTTCCTTATGTTGCTAGAATTGTTTCAGAGATGAATAATTCAAGTAGAATTTCTGAAACTTTTAGCGAATTTAAAGAGGCAGTTGGTACGGCAGGAGAAATTCAAGTACAAATGGTAGAAGCAGATCATCCAGAAAATCCTGCTAATTTGGTGTTTGATAATGTTACAAAAAAGAATCAACATATAATTAGTTATATGTCAGAACATGTTTTAGATGAGAATATTCAAACCCTAATGAAACAAATAGCAATTGATTATCCAAGATATGACGTGCCAATGAAAAATGAATCATTGGCATTAGTGAAATCTATTATGGAAACCGGACAAACTCCGCAGACTGCACCTCAAGAACCTCCAATAGACGAAGCATTCATCGATGAAATTGATGAATCTCTTAGTAAGTACACAACATCTGATATCTTTTTTGAAAGAGGTGCACCAGATAATTGGACACCTACAATCCATGGAGGAGACGAAATGGGCAAAAAAGTTCGAGCAGGTGATGATTCAGAATGGCGTAATATGACATTAGCAAAACCAGAAGATATGAATTGGGAACAATTTAGTTCAACTGGTCCTAAAACTAAAAATGATATTGCGGCATGGAAGGCATCTAAACGAGCAAAGGCAACAGCAGGCCAAGGGGTTGGAAAAGGAAAATCAGTTCATACGTTACAAGGAAAGGGTGTTCCTGAATCAGTTGGTGAAGCCGACGAAGCAGTATTAAAACTAGCAGGGGTATACAAATGATTCCTAATATTAAGAATGAAAATGATTTAAGAAGATTAGCAGGAATTCCTATTAAAGAAGATCCTATTGATATTCCACCCGATGACGACGATGAAGCGGAAGATTGGGGTGTACCAAGTAAACCAAGTGGTAGTATAGATAATATTATTGCTAAACATAGAGAAGCATTTGAATCTGTAATGCGTGGGGAATCATCGTTATATGATCATGATGAGTTTTATGATGAACTATATGAGCATTATGTTAATTCAGGCGAAATGCCATACGGTATTGCTAAAGCAAGAGATGGCGACCCAGACCAATGGATTCAAGAAGAACTAGATCGTGAATATGGTGATGATTTTGCTACCGATGATGGTGAACCAATGGACGGAGATTTTGATTCAGGTATGGCTTCAGCAGGCCTTGGTACAGACGAGGACTACGGCTACTATGGCGAAAGTAAAGAACCAAAGACATTCAAAGAACATTTACAAGCAGTTAAGAAGGCTCAGCAATTGACGATCTACAAGATCTGCTGCCATCAGGACCAACGAGATTAGGAAAGAGGCAACCGATCCAACAGAAGCAACCGATCCAACAGAAGCAACAGAAGCAACAGAAGCAACCGATCCAAGGGTTATCAAGCACCGGTAGGCCATGGCAGGCCGATGGCTCCCACCTAGATCATGATCCTGCCTGGCTAAGAACTGCAAAAAAATACGGCAAAAAGATAACGAAAATGTTTGACGACAAACAAGTAGCAGAAAAAAGTCAAAAAAAGACTTGACTTTGATAAATAGATTTGTTATAATAAGTTCATGATGTTTGTCATGGACACTAGGCTAATAAAAGCAATAGAAATTTAGGCACAAACATAGGCTAATATAGGAGAAATAATATGGCTACACTAGCAGAAATACGAGCAAAGCTCTTGGAGAAAGAGCAACGCACCGGCGGAAGTTTTCAATCCGATAACGCAATTTACGCATTCTGGAATATCCCAGAAAATTCAACAGCAACTTTAAGATTTTTACCAGACGGAGATGAAACGAATACGTTCTTTTGGAAAGAGCGTCAAATGATTCGTTTATCATTTCCTGGTATTAAAGGACAGGACGAATCACGTAGTGTGACAGTCCAAGTTCCTTGTGTAGAAATGTGGGGCGATGCATGTCCAGTACATGCTGAAATTCGTCCTTGGTTTAAAGATCCAAGTCTCGAAGATGAAGGTCGTAAGTATTGGAAAAAACGATCTTATATCTTTCAAGGATTTGTTACTGATAATCCATGGGGTGATGATACTCCACCAGAAAATCCAATTCGCAGGTTTGTTATAAATCCGTCTATTTACAAAATTATTTCGGCGGCATTAATGGATCCTGACTTTCCAGAAATTCCAACAGATTTTGAAGCAGGAACTGACTTTAAACTTACAAAAACACAAAAAGGTCAGTATGCGGATTATTCTACTTCAAACTGGGCTCGTCGAGAGCGTAGTTTAGACCAAACTGAACGAGATGCAATTCAAACTAATGGTTTGTTTAATCTTAATGATTATATGCCAAAACGTCCAAACAATGAAGAGATTAAAGTTATCTTTGAAATGTTTGAATCATCTGTAGCAGGAGAACTATATGATCCAGAACGTTTTGGTTCTTATTATACTCCACAGGGTGTCCAGCTGACAAACTTTAACAAATCAGCACCTAGCGGCCCGTCGAAGGCTCCTGAAACACCCAAACCAGTTGTTGCAGAAACAACAACAACTCCTACCGAAGAGAAAGTTGAAACTGAAACTGAAACTGAAGGCGGAGAAAAACCTTCAGCGGATCAAATTCTTAAAATGATTCGTGAGCGTAAAGCTCAATAATTTAATTCAAAGGGGAACATCCAGTTCCCCTTCTACTTTCACTTTAGTTAGAGGAAATAAATGAAACCATTTGATATATCAAAATTTAGGAAAAGTATTACAAAAGCAGTTCCAGGAATGTCGAGCGGATTCCACGACCCCGTAGATTGGATTAGTACTGGAAATTTAGCACTTAATTTTTTAATTTCAGGAGATTTTAATAGAGGAATACCTTTAGGGAGGGTTACCTGTCTTGCCGGAGAAAGCGGAAGCGGAAAAAGTTTCATTGCCAGTGGAAACTTAGTGCGTCATGCCCAACAGCAAGGCATCCTCCCTATTGTATTAGATTCAGAAAACGCCTTAGATTCGGATTGGTTATCGGCATTAGATGTAGATATTTCCGAAGATAAATTATTACGATTTGGCGTATCAATGATAGATGAAGTTGCAAAATTTATTAGTGAGTTTATGAAAGGCTACCGCGAACAATATGCAGATGTTCCATATGAAGAACGCCAGAAAGTTCTCTTTGTAGTAGATTCATTAGGTATGCTACTTACACCAACTGATAAAGATCAATTTGAAAAAGGAGACATGAAAGGTGACATGGGTCGTAAGCCTAAGGCATTAACGGCCCTTGTTCGCAATAGTGTTAATTTACTTGCTGGAAATCCAGTAGGATTAATTGCTACTAATCATACATATGCATCACAAGATATGTTTGATCCAGATGATAAGATTAGTGGTGGGCAAGGATTTATATATGCTTCATCTATCGTTGTTGCGATGCGAAAACTAAAACTTAAAGAAGATGAAGAAGGCAATAAAATTACAGACATACGAGGTATTAGAGCGGCTTGCAAAGTAATGAAAACACGTTTTGCAAAACCATTTGAAAGTGTGCAAATTAAAATACCGTATGATACTGGCATGGATCCGTATAGCGGATGTTTAGACTTATTCGAAAAAGCAGGTGTAATAGTTAAAGAAGGTAATAAACTAAAGTATACAACTGCCAAGGGTGAAGAAATAAAAGAATTCCGAAAGGGTTGGAATCATGAAAACTTACAAAAAGTTATAGATGATTTCAAAGAAAACGATGCTCCTCTGGTAAATAACGATGATGTGGTACCAGAGGAGGTAATCGATGAAGATGAGTGAACAGGAAGTTCATTTAATACATGACTTATGGGATGTTGTAAAATCATATTCTAATAATAAAGATCATGAAATATTATGTGAAGAATTGTTTGAAAAATTTGATAACAATGGATTTGTAATAGAGGATAATGTTCGTGAACTTAGAGGATATGATGGAATCATGGATGATGTATTAAAAAACATGTATAGTGAAGAAGAAGATTATGATGATGATTATTTAGATGGAGATGACCCCGAAACATACGATTACTAAATATGAGTACATGGTATAGAAAAGTACAAGAAGACTTAGGTGAACTTGTAAATTGCATTTCTGCATATGAAAGTATACTCGACGAAGCAAGAGTGGAGTGTGGAATGAAAGGTAACTTGGAAAAGTTATCTAGAGAAATGCCAGGTATTGTTGAGCATAGATTCAATCAATTACAAGAAATAGAAGCAATATTAGAACACCTTAATATAGAGCTTCGTAAAAAACGATCCTTCGTTTTTAGGAAATTTACTGAACATTATAACAAAGCATTAAGTTCTAGAGATGCGGAAAAATATGTTGATGGGGAAGACGACATAGCCGACTTTCAACATTTAATCAATGAGTTTGCATTATTAAGAAATCGCTTTCATGGTCTTATAAAAGCCTTAGATGCAAAACAATTTCAAATTAATAATATTGTTAAACTGCGAGTAGCAGGATTGGAGGATATCGGTCTTTAATGGGAAGCACAGAAGATTATTTTTATAGAGTATGGTTACCGGAACAAAGAAAGAAAGAAAAAGAAGCAAAAACTGCTAAAAATTTAATAGAACTGGTCGAAGAAATGAAAAAAGATAGAAAAAAAGAAGAAAAAAGGCCAGAAAATGAAGAAAAAGGTTGACCTTTTGGGTGCTAGATCATATAATAGTTGTATGATGAATAAGAAAACAAACATTAACCCAATGCAAGGAAACGCCATGCTAGTAAATGCAAAAGTTCATTCAGGAAACTACGGTGGAAAAGAAGTAGTAAACGAAGTTTTTCCTTTGGTTAAGGGTTTTGCAGTAGGCAAAAACGGAGGTTTTATTACTGTTGATGGAGCCCAAGTTGATGGGTATCCAGACAGAGAAATCCGCATTAAGCTCGTTAGCAAAAATGATTACGAAGTAGTTCAGTCAGAACAGGCTTTTAGCGATTCCGAAGAAAAAGTAGAAGTTCCAGAAGTAGTTAAAGCAGAACTTAGCGACGAAGAGCGTATTAAAGAAATTGCTGAACGTTTTGAGATTTTGGATGAAATGACACAAGGCTCAATAGATGGCGTAGTACGTGGAATGGTTGTAACAGGACCTCCAGGGGTTGGCAAAAGTTACGGTGTTGAAAAAGTTATTGAAAAAAATAGCATGTTCGATAAACTTGCTGATAAGCCACTCAAGTATGGAACTGAAAAAGGTGCGGCAAGTGCAATTGGATTATACCAGTTACTTTACAGGTATGCTGATCCAGGAAGCGTGTTGGTACTTGATGATTGTGATAGCATCCTTTGGGACGAAGTTAGTTTGAACTTGTTGAAGGCGGCACTTGATTCAAGTAGCAAGCGAATGATTAGTTGGAACACAGAGAGTTCAGCATTACGCAGAGAAGGTGTTCCAGAGAAATTTGAATTTTGTGGATCAGTTATTTTTATTACAAATCTTAAATTTGATAATGCTAAAGGCAAAATCAAAGATCACTTAGATGCAATCCTTTCAAGATGTCATTACTTGGACTTGACACTTGATACAATGCGTGATAAGATGCTCCGTGTAAAGCAGATTGTTAAAGATGGAATGCTTAAGAAGTATAACTTTAGCAAAGAAGAAGAAGTCGGACTTGTTCGTTACATGGAAGATAATAAAGAAAAATTGCGTGAAGTGAGCTTGAGAATGGTAACTAAGATCGCAGATCTTAAAAAGATGTCCCCAACACGTTGGGAAAGACTAGCAGAAAACACTTGCATAAAACGCAAGTAATTATTAACCCCTTAAACAAAAAGGAGTTCTTTGAACTCCTTTTTTTATGACCTGATGCCAGAATGTATAATTGAAATAAAAGATGAGGTAAATGTTAAAATACACGATCTTGACCTAGTTACAAGACGACAATTAGAAAAGAAGTTTAAGTATTTTTTACCACATGCATACCATGTACCTGCTTATAAATTAGGGCGATGGGATGGGTGTGTCTCATTCTTTAGTATGGGGGGAGTTACATATCTTAATTTATTAGATGATATTATTCCTATATTAAATGAAAAATATGACATTAAGGTTAAGGACAAACGAAAGAATCAAACATTTAATTTTGACGAAGTTACAAGCACTATACATGGTAAATTAACATGGCCTAAAGGACATACTCATGTAGGGCAAAATATTATACTTAGAGATTATCAAGTTGATATAATAAATCAGTTTTTAGCAAACCCTCAATGTTTGCAAGAAGTTGCAACAGGAGCAGGAAAAACATTAATTACAGCCACTTTAAGTTATTCTGTAGAGCAATATGGGCGAAGTATAGTTATAGTACCTAATAAAGATCTTGTTACACAAACAGAAGATGACTATAAGAATTTAGGGCTCGATTGCGGGGTATATTTTGGGGATAGAAAGGAAATTGGTAAGAGCCACACTATATGCACCTGGCAGAGCCTTAATTCTATGGACAAACGATATAAAGATGGCGAAATTGATATGGGCCTTAAAACATTTGCTAAAGGTGTAGTATGTCTTATGGTAGATGAAGTACACATGGCTAAAGCAGATGTACTCCGCAAATTATTAACAGGACCATTTGCTACAATACCTATACGTTGGGGGCTTACTGGTACTATACCAAAAGAAGATTGGCAGTATGCTAGTTTAAAAGTTGCCTTAGGCAATGTAATAAACCGATTAAGTGCATCAGATTTGCAAGAACAAGAAGTACTTGCTAATTGCGAAATAAATATTATACAAGTACAGGATACAGTTGCATATCCTAATTACCAGTCCGAATTAACTTACTTAACAACAAATGAAGATAGAATAGATTATCTTTCAGAACTATTCAAAGACATAGTAAAAGATGGCAATACTCTTGTTTTAGTAGATCGTATTAAATCAGGTAAAATGCTACAAGAAAGGCTTGGAGATGAGAGCGTATTTATATCCGGATCAGTTAAATCAGCAGACAGGCGAGAACAATACAGCGAAGTTCAAGACTCTGACAACAAAGTCATTATCGCTACTTATGGTGTTGCATCTGTCGGCATCAATATTCCTAGGATATTTAATTTGGTCCTCGTCGAACCAGGCAAAAGTTTTATTAGAGTCATCCAATCAATCGGGCGAGGAATTAGAAAAGCACAAGATAAAGATTTTGTAAGGGTGTGGGATATTACATCTTCTGCAAAATTTAGCAAGCGACATTTAACCAAACGTAAAAAGTTTTATACGGATGCAAAATATCCCTTTACAATAGAAAAAGTTACAATATGAAAATATTAACATTAGATAACCTACCTTATGAATTAGATAACGTACCCGAAGAAATCGATGATATACGTTATTCCGTTTTAGATTACACAGATCCTGCTGACGTCGATTATATTTTTATGCCTTTGGTGTTTTTAGAATCATTTAATGCTCCAGCGGCGGCTATTCGAATAGGTCCATATCAACTTAATATTCCTTTAGATTGGAGTTTAATTATTAGTGAACCTGACATAGGAGACGCAGAAGTAATGCCGTTAATGACATTAAACGATAGAAACTTTAAAGCATTTTGTTTAAATCCGTTATCAGACATAATGCCTGAATTTTTACCTATAACAATTGAAAATATTTTTTCGGAAACTAAATGGTTTTTTCCTAAATTAAAACCAGGACATATTTTAACAATACCGTTAGAAGAGAAACCTAAACCAACATGTGCATATTTTGTAAAAGAAACAAACAAAGTGCCTGACGTATTACGTATAGAGCAAATATGGATTTAGATGTCTAGCGTACCATTAAAAGATGTTTGTTTAGCCATTGACAAACGGAATAAAAAGTTTTATAATAGTTTAGATGATGAGCAACAAAAGAAGTTTAGCACATGGCTTTATATGCGGTATGCTTCTAGTGTTGACAGCCCTATATTTCGTGATCATTATTTACAAATGGTTAATGATCTTGTAAATGTTAATTTTAGTGATTTAAAACATCATGTAGAATTACAATGGTTGCTTATGTCATTATGTGGTATAGGTAAAAAACAATTCCATCCTTGGGTTAAACCAGGCAAACGCAAAGAAAAACCTAAAACAAAAACTTGGCTAGCAAAAGCATTTCCTGAATTAAAAGATAGCGAACTAGATACCCTAATAGAATTAAATACAATTGATGAACTCAAAGACTATGCTAATCAGCAAGGACTCACAGACAAAGAAATCAATCGAATCTTTTGAATGTAAGTACTGCCATAAATCGTTTAAACGTGAGCGGACTCTCACTGTTCATATGTGTCAACAAAAACATCGTTATAACACAAAAGATGAACTTCCGAGTAGACTGGCGTATGAAACATTTACTATATTTTATAAAACATGTATGTCGGGTCGAACTGTTCAAGATCGCCCACCAGCACTAGCAACATTTATTAATTCACCAGAATATAATGGATTTTATACATTTGGCAAATATCTTGCTGAACTCAAATTACCTGTTAACCAGCAAGAAGATTTTATTAAATTTGTTATACAACAAGGTGTTAAAATAAAAGATTGGTCAAAGAGTTTTGTATTAGAAGAATTTATTAAATTATATTCATTAAAAGAAGATCCGAAAAGGGCAGTAGAATCTGTCATATTACTAGCAGAGGAATGGGGCAATGAAAATAACGGACATTGGACAGAATTTTTTGACAAAGTATCCGCGAGTATGGCAACTCACTTTATTATCACCGGACGTATTAGTCCTTGGATTATTTATGGTACTAATGCTGGTCAGCGGATGGTGGATAGATTAAATGAGCGAGAACTTGAATTAGTAGTTAATCATATTAATGTTAATACATGGAAGCATAAATTAAAGAAATATCCCGCATCACTAAATGAACTAGAAATTATTGATGAAACTTGTATCACATGATAACGTATTATTATTTCCTGTAAAGGTACATAAATTTAGTATAGAAAATTTTGATCAACAGAAATTTGTAAAATTTGCTACTAGATTACAATATATATGTCAATCACAACTACGAACCGGTACTGGTTGGCAAAGCCCTTCTGATATACATGATGTAAACAAATATTTTAAAGAAAAAGAAGATATTGATTGTATGACAGAATTATTAAAAATAATATCTTGGGGATTTCCGGAAATAGAAAAATATTATAAATTTAAAAAATTAAATTTAGATTTAGAGGCTAGAATAATATCTTTATGGGTTAACATAAATTATCCTGGAGCTCATAATAAAATGCATAACCATGGAACAGCAGGATTTGCTGGAACGCTTTATATACAAAAAGATGAAGATCAAGGCGAGATTGTTTTTGAAGATGTTAGACGAGAATCAAAATTATGGGTAGTTCCGAAAACTAAAACCTTCGATGTTCCTACAGATAGCCAATGGATAAGTGAAAACATATTTGGATATCAAGAAATAGAAACAAAAACAGGAGATATAATATTGTTACCTTCATGGTTGGATCATATGGTAGGTATAAACAAAACACAAGATCCCAGGATATCTGTTTCTTTTAATTTTAATTGGTACGAAAAATGACTGATATTGATATTGATTTAAAAAATAGAGATGATGTGTTAACTAAATTAAAACACATACCAGCGAGTATTATAACAGATTCGGTAAAGAAACATAATACAGGTGTTTATTTTCATGATATGCCGTATGATCCTAGTACTAATTTAAGTACAATAAATTATAAAGAAGCAGAAGATTTAGGTTATTTTAAAATAGATTTGCTTAATGTAAACATATATGAATATGTAAGTAACGAAGCACATTTAAATAGATTATTAGAAAGAGAACCCGATTGGGATTTATTACTTAATAAAGAAATAGTCAAACAATTATTTCATATACATGATCATTATGATATAATTGCTCAAATGCAACCTAGATCAATAGATCAACTTGCTATGGTACTTGCTATTATAAGACCAGCAAAGAGACCACTACTGGGAGAATCGTGGCAAACAATACAAAAGCAAGTATGGACCAAACCAAAAGATAATTCATATTATTTTAAAAAATCCCATGCTGTGAGTTATGCATATGCAATTATAGTTCAACTTAATTCACTTTGCGAATTAACTGAATCTGCCGCCGCTTAACTCGTTTTTGTATTACATCTTGTAACGAAATAGTAGGCCCATATAATATTTCAAAATCTTTAATAGTAAATGTAGATAAAATAGGTTTAAATGGTGCCCATCGTTGACCTAGTATAATGTTAATAGGAATTGTTCTATTAGATTCCCACCACCATTCTTCACCTAAGTCTAAGAATAATCTTTTTTCGTCTTTTTCTTTTAATTTATTGTATACGTACACGGAGGCTATGTTATTACCGACATTTTGTACTATTCCAATGTACTCATTAGTTCCATATCTACATAAACTGAGAAATGGAAACTTATCTAAAAATTCTTTAATTTCTGTTTCTAATTCCATAATTAATTTGCGATAAATATATTTAAGTGAGATAAACGTATGGCAGAAACGCTAACACTATTTAAATATGATGCTGACATCCATTTTATGTTGGCCGATGATAATAACAAAACGGTGAACCCTCCTATGAATAATAAAATTATTAAAGTATATAAAGGCGTCGACAGCGTCTTAAACTTCTATGTCAAAGACAAAGATCGAAAGCCTGTTAGTTTAGCATCTGGTGTACTTACATCATATTTAGTAAATCACACAACGGGTAATTTACTATTTTCTAGACTAGTAGAAGAAATAGATAATACTACAGGTCAAGCAAAACTAACAATTAGAAATAAAGATTTAGTAGGTACTGAACCAGGTTTTTATGATCTATCATTAACATTTGAAAATGTTGATGGCGAAACATTATCATTATATGCAGATAGAGCAGATAATGTAAAAGTAACAGTTGAGGTTAAAGATGGTCCAATTCCGGCATTTTCTGAATCATCAACAATAACATTTACAACCCCTGGAGGAACAGGAGCCAAAGAATACAGTTCAGCAATAGAAGTTGCATCTATTTCTCCTGATAATACAGGCCTTCATACCTTTGTTGCATACCTAACAAATTATACTGGTAATCTTTCTGTCGAAGGATCAATTGAACAAACAGCCGCAGGATGGTTTCCTATTACAATAGATTCCGGCGAATATAAAGCATATTCTGAATCGACGTCATTGGATCCTATTAATTTTACTGCAAATTTAAATTGGGTTCGATTTGCCCATGATCCAGACACAAGTAATGCAGGAACGGTTGACAAAATTCTTTATAGAAGTTAAACTATATGTATGAGTATAGTTCTAGATGTTGTTAAAGCAAATCTACCTATAGACGCAAAACAAACCCCATCTGGTTGGTTAACAATAAATTGTCCATGTTGCATACATTTTGGACAAGCAAGACCTGATCGACGGCACAGAGGAGGGGTCATGTTTACTCCTGACCAAGGTATCGTTTATCATTGTTTTAATTGTAATTATAAAGCCGGATGGAAACACCCAGATAGATTTACTGATAAATTTAAAAAATTATTAAAATATTTAGGTATTCCTAGATCTGATATACAACGTCTTACATTGGAAACAATGAGAGAAGCAGATTTGGTACAACCTGTTAAAGAGAAAATACCCGAATATAAAATTAACTGGCCTGAAATTAATTTACCAACAGGATCTAAACAATTGGATAAATGGGAATTTAATCCATTTTTCAATAAAGCATTAGAATACATTAGTGAAAGAGGATTGTTAGATTTAGCAGATTGGTATTATAGTGATACAGCAATAGGCCAAATGAAAAATAGAATTATATTGCCATATAAGTACAAAAGTAAAATAGTAGGTTTTACTGCACGATGGACAGGAGAAAAACAACATAAATACCCTAAGTACTACCAACAACAACCTAAAGATTTTGTTTTTAATTTAGATGCACAAATCAATAATAGAAAATATGTTTTAGTTACCGAAGGCCCATTTGATGCGATTGCAATAGATGGTGTAGCAATAGGTGGTAGTAACATAAATTATCAACAAGCACAAATAATAAATCAATTAGGTAAAGAAATTATATTTGTTCCTGATCAAGATAAAGCAGGTATAGATGTAGTACGACAAGCAGTATATTATAATTGGCCAGTAAGTTTTCCGCCTTGGGAAGGTGTTAAGGATTGTGCTGATGCAGTTAACAAATATGGTAGACCTTTTACTCTTAAAAGTATACTAGATTTTGTAGAGACAAATAAAACAAAAATAAAAGTTAAAAGCCAATTATGGAAATAGGAATATTTGGATGTTCGCACTCCTTTGGTACAGGCAAGGAAATAGTAGATACTTTATATGAGTTAAATGAAAATAGCAATAATAAACTTCATAAAGGATATGGTGCTATATTAGCAGAATTATATCCTCAACATAATTTTACAATATTTCCAGTATTAGGAGGCGGTAATAAAGATATATTAGAAAATTTAACATATGCAATAGAAAATAATCCGTGTGATATGTATATTGTACAAACTACACAATGGCATAGATTTACATTTGGTATATTACAATATATAAAAAAATTATTTAATATTGGTAAAAATATGCAAGTATATACATATGATACTAGTACATATCACGGACAACGAACAGATATAGATAAAAAATATCTACCAAATTATTGTGCTACATTTCTTCCATGCCAGCCAATTTATTCAGATGTACCAGGAACAGGACATAGTCAATTTATTTGGGGCAAAGACTGGTGTGCTGAAGGCGCCGATGAAATGAAAGAAGTATATGGTCAAGCAATTACAACAATTATAATGGACCATTTTGCTTCTAATTATTTTTTAGATGAAAATTATATGATGTTTAATATGTTAAATATGTTATCTCAACAACATAACATATGGTATTTTTATTGGAATCCACCATTTGGAAAAGTTAAAGATTTACAATATGTTGATCCTAAAACTAGGAAAGATGTTTTAACATTAAAAATAGATCTATTAAACGAAAAATGGAAAACAAAAACCCGGGATAAAGAAATACAGTCACAAGATATTGAAACATTTTTAAATAAAAAAATTGGTACAAAAAAAGTAGTTACAGATTATGTAATTGATAGCGGTACACATTTAAATAATAAAGCACATAAAATGGTAGTAGATTATCTATTATCAAATGAAAATTTTAAAAAGGAATTAGAATGGAAGTAGGAATAATAGGAGATTATCACTCTTTTTCAACAGGATATAAGGCAATGAAAGTTATTTGGGAAACTGCCTTAAATCAGAGAAACCAGAATACAGAAATAATTGATTATCACACTATTGTAAAAAGAAACGACGATGATGATGTAGGGTGGGAAAAAATATTAGCAGAAAATTTTCCATTAATAAATTTTGAAGTTACACCATGTTGTAGTAATAAAGATATTTTAGATAAATTAGTATTATCATTACAAAGTAGTAAACCAAAAGATTTGTATATTATTCAAACTACAACATGGTATATGACAAGATTTGGTATTGTAGACCATGAGAATTATCGATATAAACCTATTCGTAATATTACATATAATGTACCTGATCCTCGTAGTTATATTAAAAAACGATATCCAACAGCATTAGTACCATGGCATCCTGATTATATGTTTAATAAAATACCGTTTACTCCTGGTGGAACACACGGTGATATATCTACACCTAGAGCAATTTCTCAAACAGATACTGATTTTTCTATTGATACTTCCGGATTATTTGAATCGTGTTTTACTAGTTGTATTGATGATGTAACAGATCCGAATTTAATTGATGGGTTAGATGATGCCCATAGAATGAGGGCAATTTATGGAGAATTAGGTAAGGTATTATTACATGATCATTTGGGTTCGCAAGCAAAACAAGAAGAAGTTTTTGCTGAAATGATGTTATTAAATTTATTAAGTCAAACTCATAATAATATTTGGTATTTTCATTGGTTTCCTCCATTGGGTAGAGTAGAGGATTTTAATAATATGGAAGACCCCCATGAAACAGGTGATCGCATTGCAGATTTTCGAAGAGAAGGTCGAAAAGAAACCTTAGGTTTAAATTATGCAAAAGTAGAACTAAAGAATACCAATAAAAGAATTCATCCTTTTAGTGTAATGGACTGGCTAATAATGACATATAGAAATAAAATACATAACGAATTAAATTGGCAAACCGAAGAAATACATAATTTAATTTATCATGAATATATTTCTTCAAATGATACATTAATGGACATATTAAAACATGGCTGAAGAAATAAAAGAATATACAGAAGATATGCAAAAACTTTATGTAGAGTTTTTATTATCGGATTCTGAATTATATGCACGATGTCAAGCAATTTTAGATGCAGAGTATTTTGATAGAAAATTTAGAAAAAGTGTAAAATTCATACAAGAACATATATCAGGATATTCTGCATTACCGACTACAGAACAAATTAAAGCACAAACCGGTGTAGAATTTACACTGGTTAAAGATATAGATGAGCGACATCAAGACTGGTTTTTGGATGACTTTGAACAATTTTGTAAACATAAGGCATTAGCAAATGCCATTCTTGGTTCGACAGATTTATTAGAAGAAAACCAATTTGGTGCAGTTGAAAAAATGATTAAGGATGCTGTTCAGGTTAGTTTAGCAAAAAATTTAGGTACAGATTATTATGTTGATCCAGGAGATAGATTACGTAATTTAAAAACATTAAATGGTGGAACAAGTACTGGTTGGGAGACAATGGATTCTAAATTATTTGGTGGATTTAATAAGGGCGAACTTAATATATTTGCAGGCGGTAGTGGAGCAGGTAAAAGTATATTTTTACAAAATCTAGCAGTTAATTGGTCGTTAATGAAATTAAATGTTGTGTATGTTAGTTTAGAACTTAGTGAAAATTTAACTGCTATGCGAATGGATGCAATGAACACTGGTTATTCTACAAAGGAATTATATAAAAATTTAGATGATGTAGATTTACGTGTTAAAATGCAAAAGAAAAAAGCAGGAGCAATTCAAATAGTACAGTTAGTTAGTGGATGTACAGTAAATGATATACGAGCATATTTAAAAGAATATACAGTACAAACAGGTATACGGCCAGATGCTATAGTAATAGATTATTTAGATTTAATGATGCCTGCACAAAAGAAAGTACCCCCGAGTGATTTGTTTATTAAAGATAAATTTGTTAGTGAGGAACTTAGAAATTTAGCAGTAGAATTAGATTTATTATTTGCAACCGCATCTCAATTAAACAGAGGAGCAGTAGACGAAATAGAATTTGATCACTCACATATTGCAGGCGGTCTTAGTAAAATACAAACAGCAGATAATGTTATTGGTATTTTTAGTTCACGAGCAATGCGAGAACGAGGACGAATACAAATACAATTTATGAAAACTAGATCTAGTAGTGGTGTCGGACAAAAAATAGATTTGGAATTTGATGGTAATACGTTACGAATATCTGATTTACCCGAAGGCGAAGATGAAAGTCCTGCTCAAGATATATATGCAACACTTAAAAAGAAATCAACCCTCACAAAAGTTAAGGCAGGAATAACTGAGAATCAAGTAGTTGAGGATACAGTAGAACATACAGATAAATTACGAAAAATGTTAAAGGGCATGGAATGAAACAAGAAGAACAACTTAAACATGCTAATTTTTTTACTACAAATATAGAATGCGATCAAATGAATACTGCTGACTCAAAGGCTAATAGGGTATTACTTAAAATATATGGAGGCATTGGAGATGTGTTAATGTGCCTGCCTATAATACGTAAATTGTCCGAATTACATCAAATAGATATTGCATTACGAAATGCTGATAATTCAGATATAGGTGAATGGACAGAAGAAATAATACAAAATAATCCTTATGTTAAAAATGTATATACATGGAGGTATTGGACAACCCATTTATCTGAATTGCGAATTTATAAAAAGGTAATTGTTTATAATCCCTTTCCGTATGATCAAGAAATGTTTTATGCACAACCCACACATAGAATAGATTTAGCCGCCGAGTTAATGGGAATTACAGATTGCAACCCGCATGATATAAATGTTCATTTAACAAATGATGAAAATGTATGGGCGTATAATAAATTAGAATTAATTAAAAATCCTGTAATTATTCAACCAACAATGTTGCGAGATCCTTGGCCTAATAACCAAGGTAAACAAATTCCATTAGAAATTTATCCTAGGCTTTTTAAAGATTTTCCGGAATTAACATTTATAGGTATTGGAACAACAAAAGGTAATAATGGAGACGGAATGAATCTAGGTGAATGGGATAATTACGTATCTTTTATGGACCAAACAACAATTAGACAAGCAATTTCATTATTAAAATGGTCGAAGTTTCATATTATTCCTGATAGTTTTTTAGGACATGCAAGTGCAGGATATAATAAAAAAGGTATAGTTATATTCGGTAGCACATCTCCGCAAGTATTTGGGTATGAAAATAACTATAATCTTTGGTATGCTCCCCCATGTGCACCATGTAGGATACAATCAGAACCATCAGAATGGCATCAAGAATGTTGCATTAAAGATGGAATACCAGTAGAGTATGATAATTTAAAACGAAATATTAAGAAATTAATAGCTGAAGAGCTTTCAGGAGTGCTTGACCCTGAGTAGGATGCACATCTCTGCCACTTGCCATTAAATTAATAGCGGCAGTAGCATTGTCTTTTAGTTGAGGACCCATTTGGGGATCAGGATGTAATGCTGACGGATCTAAGCCTTGTATAGCACCAA
>VTLG01003607.1_pt1 | contig 21803 bp, 15 predicted proteins | sample 4694571 | NCBI WGS metagenome assembly VTLG01 (sample SAMN12604809, study PRJNA352737) | marine metagenome | biome: ENVO:00000447; feature: ENVO:00000209|ENVO:00000569|ENVO:01000036; material: ENVO:00002151; isolation source: viral sequences binned using virsorter ... | reverse complement strand
ATCCCCCAGTAGCAGAGAAGACAATTGTCTGCGACGATCTACTCATCAGTTCTGCATTCGTGTATGATCTAGATGAGACACTTGCTCATTACTCCCTACGTTCAGAGATCTCCAAGAAGATTGGACATGCTCTAGCTGAGGCATATGACAAGAAGATCTTTAGAACAATTGCACTATCAGCTCGTTCAGCTCATCCTATCACCGCATCACCAGGTCCAGAACCAGGTGGTTCCGTAATTCAAATCGGTTCCGGTAATCAGTATGATGCACAGAAACTAGTTGATGCATTCTTCGAAGCTGCTGCAATTCTAGATGAGAAGAACCTTCCTAAGACTGGACGTACTGCAGTACTAGCACCTCGCCAGTACTACGCTCTAGTATCTCAGGTAGATTCCAACATCCTAAATCGTGACTTCGGTAACAATCAGGGTAACCTAAACTCTGGTCAAGGTCTATATCAGATTGCTGGTATCGATCTTAAACTCTCCAACAACCTACCTTTCCAAGCTGGTACAATCGCAGCTGTGAATGGTGAAAACAATGCCTACAATGGTTCTTTCGCTGATCACGCTGGCCTGATCTATCAGAAGGATGCGGCTGGTGTTGTAGAAGCAATCGGTCCTCAGGTACAAACAACCGGAGCTGACATCAAAACAATGTATCAAGGCGACTTGATCGTTGGACGTCTAGCAATGGGTGCTGGTACTCTTAACCCTGCTGCTGCAATTGAAATCCAAACCGCTTAAGGGAGGGATATAAATGCTATACACGGAGATTCCTAATTCTGCAGGTATTCGTGGCCTTACAACTAAAACATGGTATCCGCAACCACCAATAGAGTGGAAACGTGCGGGTGCTGCAGTAGCTACAATTACTTTAGGTTCTGCTACAGGTAATAATGGAACTAGTGGAGCAGGTTCAGCGGTAGACGCTGCTGCTACTACTACAAATAACATTAATGCTTCAGGCCTTAAAGTAGATTTAGCTGTAGCTTCCGATGTAGTTACAGCTATAACACCAGACCCAGCTGATGCTAATGATGGTGCTGGTTATCGCGTTGGTGATAAGATCACTGTAACTGCAGCTAATGCCAGCACTAACACGGATGTAGTTGGCTACGTAACAAAACTTGAATATGAATAACTGAGGTAACTAAATGGCAAATTTAACTGTACTGGCACAAGGTAATACAGACGCCACCCCTAATGAAGGGAATGGTGTAGCTGGACCCTTAGCTGCTGGTATTAATGCCGACTCTGATAAAGTAATGTTACCCTTGGCAACTGTATCTGGTACGCTCGCAAGTAATAATAGATATGCGACTAACAGTACAGCTAACCTTAAAGGTAGCGCTATCAGACACTCGGTAGCTAAAACAAAAACAGGTGCTACAGCAGCATCTGAAGTATATTCAGAGACACTATGTTTCCGTACTGCTTATGCAGGGCAGGAAGCAGATAGTCCTGCTATACAAGAATCTAATAGCGACACGAATCGTGCCGCATAACACTGGGGGACTTCGGTCCCCTTTTTTTATTAACATAAATTAACTATGGCTTTCCCTACCACTAACGCTGCTCAAGAACTACCAGCAGTAAATGAGATATTGGCGTCTGTCGGTCAGGCACCTGTAACCACCCTCGATCAAACCAACCCGGACGTTGCGATTGCATACGATACACTGATTAACACATCACGTGAAGTACAGGCTGAAGGCTGGACATTCAATACTGAAGAGTATTATCCGATGACACCAGATAGTAATGGTGAAGTACCTATTGCTAATAATATTTTACAAATAGATTTACATGATGAAAAAGATAATTCATATGAATCAGTAAGGAGGAATGGTAAATTATATGAGAAGAATAATCATACTTACGATTGGACAGCTTTAACAGGATGGGATACTGTAAGATGTGATATAGTTTGGTTATTTGATTGGGTTGATTTACCAGCAATTATTCAAGATTACGTTGTAGCTAGAGCAGCAGCTGTTGTGTCTAGTAGAATAGTCGGTGATCAAGCACAGTATCAAATACTAAAACAAAAAGAAATGTTCACTAGAGCACAAGCTTTGGAGTACGAATGTAATCAAGGTGATTATACTTTCTTTGGCAATAAAAGAGGTCAAAAGGTATATGATGCTTACAAACCTTATCAAGCTTTATTACGCTAATGGCAAGTGTTACTCAAACAATACCAAATTTTTTAGGCGGTGTATCCAACCAGCCTGACGACAAGAAACTACCAGGTCAAGTTCGTCAAGCCATTAACGCTTACCCAGATCCTACATTTGGTTTAACAAAAAGACCTGGTTTTAAGTACATGACTCAGTTAGCAAGTGCTACAACAGGTGGCACTGCTTTTGATAATAATGATTTAGATAATGCTAAATGGTTTTATATAAATAGAGATGCTGATGAAACTTATTTAGGTTGTATTGTTGGAGCATCCAGCAGTCCTTATGGTGAGATTCATGTATGGAACATTGCAGAGACAGATAGTAACGGTGACTATGTTAAGTCTGCTATTACATATACAGGTACTTCTAGAAATTATTTAAATGCTGTAAATGCTCATGATTATGATACATTAACAGTTAGAGATAATACTATTGTTACTAATAAAACTAAAGAGGTTGATGTAGTAGCAGATACTGCTTTTAATAAAAACCGTGTAGGTACAGTTAGGATACATCTTATTGAATATAGCTCTAAATATGAAGTAAAGATTCAAGTAAGTAATACTGTCTACACAGCAACAGTTAATACTAGAGCAGGTGATACTGCATCTAGTGATACTGATACTACTAACTTTCTTAATGCTACTGAAATTCTTACTGCATTAAAGACAGCTATTGATAGTCATAATATATCTAACCTGACTGCTACAGTTGCAGGTACCTCACTAGAATTAGCTCATAGTTCAGCTGAATTTACAGCTACTGCTATAGGTGGTAAGGACGGTAGTTCTTTGAGTGTCTATCAAGATGAAGTAGACCAAATTACAGACTTAGCTGCCGAAACAACACATGGTAGGATTGTTAAAGTAGTTAATACTTTCTCTTCTGCTGGTACTTATTATGCTAAATTCAAAGCTAATAATGAAGTATCAGGGGATGGTGTATGGGAAGAAGGTAAAGGACCAGGTGCAGATAAGGGTTTAAACTCTGCTACCATGCCTCATAAATTATATAATACAGCAAAGAATGCTTTCACTTTTAGCCCCATAGAACATGCTACTAGTATAGGAGGGGTTGCAGGTGTGTTTGGTGCTCCTAGAGAAGTTGGAGATGAAGAAAGTAATTCTCATCCTTCTTTCTATATTAAGGATACTACAACAGGATATACTATACAACAAGCTTTCTATTATAATAATAGGTTAGGATTTCTAACACGAGATAATGTATCATTAAGTAAAACTGGAGACTTTTTCAATTTTTATTATACGAGTGCTCAGACTACTACAGCAGATGATCCAATTGATTTAAGTTGTTCTAGTATTAAAGAGGCTACTTTACATGGTATTATACCATCAGCTTCAGGTTTACTTTTATTCAGTCAAAATCAGCAATTCATTATGTATTCTGCTGATGGTAACCTTAGCCCACAAACTGCATTGATACGTGGTTTATCTAACTATAAGATGGACACTAAAATTGATCCAGTTGATATTGGTACTAATATTAACTTTGTTAGTAAGACACATGACACTGCTGGATTCACTAGAGTCTTTGCTATGTTACCACAGGGTGTAGGTCAGATACCAAAGGTTGTAGATATAGGACGTGTTGTGTCTGAATATATACCAGCAACTATAACTGGTATGGAAGCAAGCCCACAGAATAGTTTTATCTCAATGTGGGGTAGAGATGACAATAAGATATTCTTCTATCGTACGTATAATGACGGAGAACAGGACTTAATCCAGTGCTGGTTTAATTGGGAGTGTCCTGGTAATGTTCATTATGTAACTACAGATGCAGATACTTTATTTACTGTAGTTAAAACTGGTACAGGGAATGCAGCTAGATATAATGTATTAAGTGCTACCTTAACGCAGACTCCAGAAGAAACTATTATTGTTACTTCTACAGGTCAGCAGGTAAACCCACATATGGATCTATATGCCAAAGCCTCTTCTGTGTCTTTTGACTCTACTAACGATCTATCTAAGTGCTATTTACCTTATAGTGATATCTCAACGTTGGAGCCCGTTATTATCATAGCAGGTAATGCTAGCCAAAACTTTTCTGGTACTACAGAGTCTGGTTTTACTATTACACCTGATAGAGGATCAGATGGTACTGGACCTTATTTTTCAGTCCCTGGTAAAAACTTATCAGCACAGGCAGCTAATGTGTTTGTAGGATATAAGTATGCTTATGATATAACTTTACCTAAGATGTATTTTAGAAAGGATGCTGAAGGTACTATGACTGACTATACAGCTCCTCTAACTATATCTAGAATGAAGTTCTCTATAGGACAAGCTAGTGTTGTTGGATTTAAATTAAAAAATAAAGGATTCCAAGCTTCTACTCAATCATTTGTAGGAGATGGCACTACTACAGCATTTTCACCTGACTTTGATGTTATAGATTTAAAAGATGTTATTGTTAAAAAGAATGGTGCTAAGCAGGTACTGGGTACAGATTATAACGTTGCAAGACATTCAACACTGGATGATAAAATTACAGTTACATTTACCTCAGCACCCGCTGCTGCTATTACAGCTGCTGCAAATGTTAATGGTACAGTTCCTGATGACGATGCAAACCAAGCTGTACCTGCTGACAGTATTGAAATATATGTAGATAACTGGTACACCTTACAACCTACACAAGATGCTAATTATTATTTAGCTGATGATGTACCATTAGGAGAAACACAGTCTATTTTCACTGTGCCTATACATCAACGAACAGATAACTATACACTTAGAGTTTATAGTGATTCACCCTTCCCTCTTTCATTAACTTCGATGGCTTGGGAAGGCATATACTCACCACGTTATTATAGAAGAACTTGAATTTATCCATTATTAATTCATCTAATATTCCTAAAGTCTGGGCTGAAGTAAAACCTTTAATTGATAAAGCTTTAGCCCATGCAGATGGTGAAATGGATTCATCAGATGTGTTGACATTACTATTTAAAGAACAACAAATTCTTTGGGTGGGATTTAAAGACGATGGGATATTCTGTGCAGGTACTACAGAAATAGTAAATTATCCTAAAAAAAGAATATTACGTATTATTACTTTTGCTACAAAATCTGGTCACGACTATGATCTATGGAAGGATTTTATACATACATTAGAAGGCTTCGGTCAAATGTGTGGTTGTGTGTCCATTGAAGCTTGGGTAAGGAAGGGACTTGCACGTAAACTTAAATGGAATAATGAGTACTCTATTATAACTAAACCTATCATACCAGGAGATTAAAATGTCAGGAGGAGGCGGCGGTGGTAGAGAAGGTGTAGAAGAACAGTATGAATATGATACCGCTAGATGGGAATTCGATTGGCAACAAATGCAAGATAAGCATGAGTATCAAATGGATGCTTATGAAACTAAGATTTGGAACCAAGAACAGAAGATAGAATATCAAAACCAGGTTCAAACGAATCAATGGATTGATAAAGAAAAGATGCGAATATTTGATTATAATAATCAGATAAAAGCATATAATGCTAGCGTTGAATCATATGAAACACAGTTAGATTATAATAATTTAGCTGCTGAAGTTGCTTCTTCAGACTCTACTCGTAAATATAATGAACGTTTAACTGCTATAGGCTTTCAAAATGAAGAGCTTATGATGCAGCATGGATTTAATATCCGTGGATTAACTAAAGACTTTAAAGGTAAACAAGCTGAAGCTGCCTTTAAAGGAGAAGATTTAAAACTAAAAAGCATGGCCGCTAAAGGCCAAATAGCTAATATGGGTCAAGCAGGTAGAACTGCTAGAAAGAATATGCATGCTGCTATAGCTGCTTATGGGCAACAACAGTCAGCATTAGTTGATTCTATTACTAGAGCTGAAGATGTATATGCATTAGGAATGGAGAAGGCTACTCAATCTACTGCACTAAATCAAAGGCAACTAAGGGAGTCTATGAAGAGTGCTGGTAGTCAGTATGAAGCTGATCAATCACAAATTGTTTTACAGAAATACTCTGCTGATTTGGCTGCAGAAGCTAAGATTGCACCTGAACCAGTACAGACACCTCAGCTGTCTAAACCTTTAGATCTACCTAAACCACGTAACCTTTCACCAGAAGAACCACCAAGCTGGGAACAGTATGAAAGTCTTAAACCTATTAAAGGCGCTCATTCTAAACCTAGTCAATTCCAGCAAATTGCTGGGGTTATCGGTACTGTAGCTCAAGTTGCAAGTCTATTCTCTGATGATCGTTTAAAATATAATATTAACCGTGTAGGTAATTCTAAACAAGGTATACCTATCTATACATTTAAGTACAGATTTGATGGTAAACATGGTCCTACTTATAAAGGAACATCTGCCCAAGATTTAATCTCAATGGGTCGTGAAGACGCCGTTGGAACAACTGAAAAAGACGGGTTCTATTATGTTGACTACAGTAAGCTGGATGTTAACATGGAAGTCGTATCAACCTAACATTTAAACAATGTCTTTATATCAAGGGTTCGCCCAACAAAAAGGTTTCAACCCTGTAGATATTCCAGATCCTGCTGAGAAAATAAGGCAGCAAGGACTCGAAACTATGCGGGGTATGGAGGCTCAGATTAACCATAATTCTCAGCAAGCTGAGACGTTACTCAGAGCTTTTTCCGAAAATGCGAATATAGAAGAAAGTCAAAGAGCTCAGAACTTTCAAGATCAACAAGACTACGCACAAGTATTAGCTAAACAGAAGTGGCGCAACTATGAAACTGCTGTTAGAAATGCTGAAATACGTCAAAAGCGTAAGCAAAAAGATTGGGATGCATTACTTAATTTAACCAAATCTGGCGCCTCACTTGTAAAACAAGGTATAGATCATAATAGAAAAGTTACTGATAGATTTGTTCAAGACCTTCAATTACATTATAATATAGGCGAACAAAATTATAATAGAATTAAAGGTTTATCAGATCAAGTATTAAATGATAATACTAAACTGCAGGGACTTTTAAGAGAATGGGAAGTACGTGGTGATGTCCCTATGGACGTTATAGCACGTATACGCCGTGGTGGCGGTTATATGAATATAGCCGTCAATAAACTTGCAGCACAACGATGGGCACGAAACGATTTACCAGGTAAGATAGCAGCTAGGTCAAATGAAATCCTAGATCTACCAGGCATGGGTCCAGCATTTTCACTTAATACTGCTAAAGGTCCTAATGTAAGTGTAGCTTATGATTATTTAGTGAGTGATGAATTAAGTAAACTTACTAATGAAGATGGCTCACGTAGATTTAGTGCAAAGACTTTATCATTAGCAGGTGTTTCTGGTCCTAATGGTTTCATAGCAAGAGGAAAATCATCATATGTTCAAAGAGATGTAGAGAAAACTGCTAACGATGAATATGCAGATAGGAATCGTGAAGCTTTAGTTATCATTCAAGATATGATTGGACCACAAGGTGGTGTAATGGATGTTGCTGGACCTAAAGGTGTATTAGCAGCTACTTATTATTTTGCAGGTGGTCCTGATGCGTCTGGTCAAAAATTAGCTATAGGTCGTGATAGAGTAGTTGATGCGTTAGACTATGGATTACGATCTGGATTAGTAACTTGGGATCAAGTGAAAGGTTTAGAACATTTAGAAATTTATCCTAAAGGAGTAAATGGTCAGAAGACTACTTGGGGTAAACATTTTAAACCACAATGGTTACAGCTAGAAGCAGCAGGCAATCAATACTATAAAAATGAAGAAGCATCTTTAGCTTTAGATACAGCTCATTTGAAAATTGAAGGAGACGAACATTATAATAATATGGTTCAACTCTATACTGAAGGTAATGAAGGAGATCGTTCGGTAAAAAATCTACAAAGACATTTAGATTATGCTAAACATAGAGGACCTCATTTTGAGAAAAGTAGGACATATTTAGGTAAATTAATTACTCAAGGTAAGACTACTATAAATGATCAGCAAGGTACTAGAGTTTTATTAGCTAGAGCTGAGGCAGGAGAAGTAATAACACCACAAGAAATAGATAATTGGAATTTTAGTGATTCTGTTAAAGCTGAAGTAGAGAAAAGAGTAAGGAAACATAATCAAGATTTACCTCAATTAGGAGAAAATGGTACAAAAGAGAGGTTAGAGAATTTTATTGATGGTGAGTTAAAAACTATCATACCTCCTAAGTCTGGTTATCAGCATAACTCTACGCATAAAGATGCTAAAATAGGTGCTATGCGTACAGCTTCTAAACATTATAGAACTGCTAGAGAAGCAGGTAAGAGTCATGAAGATGCTTATGACTATGCTAAAGGTAAAATATCAGAAGAATTAAATAACCCAAATGGTAGATGGGGACGTAAAGTAGATAGTCGTGGAGTTGCATTTTTCAATGATTTTGGACCTAAAAGATTTGACCAAATAACTCTTACTAGAGATGAAATAGGTACTACTCTTTCTCGAAATCCTGATGCTATCTATACTCAACCTTTTATACCTAGTAATGAGTTAAAGGAGATATCAGCACAAGCCCATAAAGGTAGGTACAAACCTGTTCATAGAACTGCTATGCTTATTCAATCTCTGACTGGTGGACAGATTACTGGTGTCGACGCAATGCAAGCACAGTTACAGATGATAAGAGATAGAGAGATTAAAGAATCAGGTGCTGCAACTACCCAACTATTACCTGTTGAGTATGTTAAGAGATTTAATAAAGAGTCTCAGAAGTTAAGTCCATTAGGACATAAACTTTTAAATACTTATAATTTAGTTGATGTTAATAAAGCTTATGTTAACAGCGGATATCAACCACCAAATCAAGATCCTTACTATAAGAAAGTTGATACCTATGTAGGAACAGGTGACTATAACCATATCACTAGAGACGGTTTATTAGTAAATTCTAAGAAAGCGTTAAAATTTGATATAACAAACCATTCTGTTAGAGAGGTTCTAATGATGATGGAAAATGGTCATTTCACACATGCTGGTAGTGCTCAATTTGATTATGATGGTTTAAAGGAAGCAACAGACAAAACTGAAATAGGTTGGGAAGCTAAGTTTAATGAAAAAAACCAAAGGAAGCTACAGAACTGGAGGTTTAAAACTTATGGGGTAGCTGGATTCCCTCATGTTCAAGATGATGGCTATAATCATGGTATATTAAATGAAGTACATGGTCAATTAAACACGGATAAAATAGATAATAAAACTTATTACCGTTCTATGGCTTCTTGTAACTCTAAAGCCTGTGCCTTTATGCGGGACAATGCTCAATTATTTGGACTTGAACAATGACAGAAGAATTAAATCCCGTAGCAGAAGAGTATGAATTGGATCCTTATCATAAGGAACAAGACGATTTTGAAAACTCTAGATATGAAGCTTCTATACAAGAGAATGCTAAGGACGATATTGAAAACTCTGAGATGAAGAAACAGGGAGATCAAGAACCTGTTGATAGTAGGAGAGAAACAGAGAAAGCCGTTAAAGGTGGTCCTGGTGACTACTCTTGGGGTGGTTATGAAGATCAAAAACATGGAGGCATACAGAAACCAGCTAACGTAAGTCAAGAAGACTGGGATAATAGACCTAAATGGTCTCGACCTTTAGAAGAAATAGGGCATGTAGGTTCCTTACCTGCTTTAGGTGTAGCTGACTTTGTATCAGATGCTATAGGTCTTGTACCTTGGTTGAAACCAGTCGATGAATGGTGGGATAAAAATTCACCTAGATATAATCATCCTGCTTATAAGATGACACGAGATGCATCTTCTGTTATTATACCTAGTCTATATGGTGGAGCAGGTCTTAACGCTTGGGGTACACGAGCTACAGCGGCTATGACTATTAAACCATGGATACGTACTTTAGGTACTGTAGGTGTTTATACTGGTGCTGATACAGCAGTAGCTATGATATCATCCCATTCAAAAACAGATGATAATTTAGCAGGAACGCTTAATAATTGGTTAGGATGGAATATACCTTGGGCTACTAGAACAGGCGATAGTCCTGATGTAAGGTGGAAAAAGAATGTCTTTGAAGCTGGTGGGTTAGCTGGTGGTGTAGAATTAATGGGTGCTGCCTTCCAATTTACTAAGAGATCAAAGATGTTTGCAAGAGACGCCTTTGCTCAGAAAGCTGTAGAAAAAAGACAGAAGTTTTATAGTAGAGCTAATGATGTAGATACATCTATAGCTAGTAGAGAAGCAGCTCAGAATGATGAAATGATAGATGCACTTAAAAAGGATCCTTCTGGTCAAGAAGGTTACAATGCATTTATCAATGACTTAGGGGAGGATACTGCAGGTAGGGCAGTAACCAATACACAACCTGATCCTTTAATGGCTAAGTTGAATCATGCTCAGATACAAGGTAATATAGGTACAACAAATGGTCGTGCTGCTGCTGTTGCTGGCGAAAGCTTTCAAAAGCAATTAATGCGTGCGATTGATAGCAGTGAACGGGCTCGTTATTTAGATCAATTATTCGATTCAATTGCTCCACAGTTTGACGCTGTTGTTGCGAATGGTTCTCAAGGAATTAAGGTTTCTGCAGAGCAGATGAATAAATCTATAGATAACTTAACTCAAGCTACATTTGGAAGAGACTTAAACTTTGGTGAATTTAATGCTATAGTTGATGATATTAAATCAGTTGTCTTTGATCCTAGAGTTGCACCTACAGCAAAGCAATGGTCTGAGTATACTACAGCATTTAAAGAATCTTATGAAAAGATGTTTGATCCTAATCAGATCAGAGCATCTGCTATGCTTGTACAGCAGACTGGAGATACTATAAGTGATGTAGCTACTGCAGCTAAAATGTTAGGTGATGAGGTAGATACTTCTAGACAGTTTAAGATTATGTTTGATAAGCTTAATCTTCTTGATACTGAAATGAAAGCTAATAATTATATTATGAAAACAGCTCAGCAGTATAAGAAGTTAAAACAATCAGGTAATCTACAAGCAACTGTAGCATGGATAATGAAACAAAGTGAAGACTTTGATAAATATTTAGCTAGTGTCAGGAAGACTACAGATGAATTTAATGATGAGTTATGGAGTATAGCAAAGCAAGATCCTGCTTATTTCAGACCACTTAAAGATGTATATGCAGTAACTAATGGTAATGTAGATCAGATACATAAATTAAAAGCTTATGCAGATAGTAAACTAGGTTTGATTAAAAAAGGATTCATAGATGGAAATCCTGAAGTATCTAGTGTAATTGTAAAAGGATTACATGCAGCTAGAATACATAGTGTACTTTCTGGTTTATCTGCAGTACGTGCAGCTTTAGGTAACTCTATGTTAACTGCTATTAAACCTGTTTCAGTATTTGCTGGAGCTGCAATGACTGGAGATGCTGCTACATTAAAACGAGCTACTTATGTCTTTGGTGGTTGGTCAGAGAATATGAAACGTGGCTTTAAAGTTATGTCAGATGAATGGAAGTTTGCTAGTTCATTCCCTGAAGAAGCTATGATGCGTGGACGTGCTGACCTACAAGCTGCTAGAATGGATAAACTTGAAGAGTTAGAAGGGTTAGCTGAGGTATGGCGTAGAGATGGGGAGAAAGGTAAATTAGCTATGTGGAATTCTGCTAAGGGTCTTACCTGGTGGAATAAGCAAAACTTTGTACGTTATGGTACTAATGCTCTATATGCTATTGATGGCTTTACTAACTCCTTTATGGCCAGTGGTATGGCTAGAGCTAGAGCATATGATGAGTTATTCGCAAAAACTAATGGCTCTGTTCCTTATAATAAATTCCTTGAAAAGCAACGTGAATTATATGATGAAGCTTTTGATGCTGCAGGAGTATTAAAAGATGAAGCTGCTAAACATGCATCTAGAGAAATATCTTTGAACTTAGATAATAAAGCTGTTCAACAATTTGAACGATTCCTAGATTATGTGCCTGCCGCTAGAGGTGTATTCCTATTCCCTAGAACTGGAGCTAACGCCTTTTCTGTAGGATGGTCATTTAGTCCTGTGAGCAATATTGGACCTGCAATGACGAAAGCACGTAAGACTTTATCTGCTGTTACATCTCAAGAAAAACTTGCAATGCTAGCAGAACATGGTATAGATGCAACTCAAAATGCTGACTTAGCTTTTCAAACACTTAAATCTGAGTACATTGGACGTCAAATCATGGGTAGTACTGTGATAATGGGCGTCGGTTTATGGGCATTAGAAGGAAATATAACTGGTGCAGGTCCTCAGGATGACGCTGAAAGACGTAGAATGCAATCAATTGGTTGGAAACCATTTTCAATTAAGAATCCAATAACAGGTGAATGGAGAAGCTATAGAGGATTAGAACCATTTTCTCAGATAATGGGTCTCACAGCTGATATTGTATATCAAGCTAATCGTGTAGATCAATCTCTTACTGAAGATTGGTTTAGAAAATTAGGTCATGCTGTTACTATGAACGTTACTAATGGTACATTTATTAGTGGCTTTGAACCTCTTGCAGGACTTATATCTGGTGATCCTAGTGCATGGACACGCTTTTTTGCACAGCAGGCAGATATGTTGACACCCTATAAAGGTGTAAGAGTTATGCTAAATAACGCAATATCTCCACAGATTAGAGATGTAGAGAATGATTTCTTCTCATATCTAAAGAATGCTAATAAATTCTTATTCCCTTCTGATGATACCTTACCAAATCAATTAGATATTTATACAGGTAAACCTATTAATTTTGTTCATCCAATGAATAGAGCTTTTAATGTTGTACTACCTACATTTAAATCTAATGGTGGTCTAGAACCATGGAGACAGTGGTTATTAGCTACAGGATGGGATGGCTTACAGAAAATAAGGAAGAATAAATATACTCAACAAACTTTAAGTGCTTCAGATAGACAGTTTATGAATAACTGGATAGCTAAGAATGCTAACCTTCAACAGCAAGTCACAGCTTTGATGACTAAAAACGATGGTTGGTATGATAAGAAAATGAAAGAATATAAGAATGCAAGAGGGTTTTTACCTCAAAATGAGTTACCTATAAAAGACTTTGTAGTTCATAGAGAATTAGACCGTATACATGATATAGCTTTTGATGCTGCATGGAATGCACTAGAACGCTATAAGAGTCAATTCACTGATGTTGGTAGAGAGTTAAGTAATAGAAAATTCGAATTACGACGAGGTAATGTAGATGAAGCTAAGAAAACAAATAAAAGAGTTCAAACTTTATTGAAAGATACCCGTAACAAATAGGCATTATGGCTACAACTTCAAATTCATATACGGGTAACAATTCCACCGTTGATTACTCATTCACATTTCCATATTTAAATACTACTGACATTAAGGTAAGCCTTGATGGTTCAGCTACAACTGCATACACGCTACATAATGCAACAACAATTCGTTTTAATTCAGCCCCAGGGCAAGGTAAAGCGATAAAGATTTATAGGGATACAGATAGTTCTAAACTCCCTGCTACATTCTATCCAGGCTCAGCTATCAGGTCTACCGACCTAAATGAGAACTATACTCAAAACTTATATGTTACTCAAGAGGCTGAAAATGATGTTATAGATGCTAATACTACAGCAGCTAGCGCGGTTACAACAGCTAACTCTGCTAATACAAAAGCTGATGGTGCTGTAACTACAGCAAACTCAGCCAGTACTGCAGCGACTAACGCTGTGAATACTGCTAATACAGCCTCTACTAACGCTTCTAGTGCTGTAACTACAGCTAACGCAGCATCTACAGACGCAGGTAATGCTGTATCAACTGCTAATACTGCATCATCAAATGCTACAACAGCGGTTAATACAGCGAATGCTGCTACTTCAACAGCAAACACAGCTTCATCAACAGCAACTACTGCAAGTAATAATGCAACAACAGCTGTAAATACTGCAAATGCTGCTACGAGTACAGCTAACACAGCTGCGACAAATGCTGCTAATGCTTTATCTACAGCTAACTCTGCACAGTCTAATGCTACTTCTGCTGTATCTACAGCTAATGCTGCTGATACTGCAGCTGATGCAGCTAAGTTGTCTACAGATAGATTGGTTGCAGTAACTTCGGATAATGGAGCTTCATGGACACTTAAAGGTAATAACACAAACTCTTCTACAGATCCTAAGGGTGTAGGATATGCTGTTACTACTTCAGAAAGTGCTAATACAACAGCTAGTACAGCATCAACGAATGCTACAGCAGCTCTAAATAACTCCAGAGAATCGGATGGTTCAGGTGGTTATACGTCTGCTATTTCAGTTGCAAATACTTCTAAGACTGCTGCTGATACAGCTAAAGATGCTACAGATAAAGTTGTTGCAACCTTTAACTCAAATAATAATACTTGGACATTACAAGGTAATAATACAAACGCAGCTACTGACCCTAAGGGTGTTGGTTATGCTGTAACCCAAGCTGAAGCTGCTGTCGTAACAGCTAATTCAGCTTCTGCTACTGTTGCTAACTCAGCTATTTATCAGGTTGTAGCAAACTATGCTGCACTACCTACTATATCATCTTCTAATCATGGTGATTTTTATCAAATAACTGACTCTAGCGCTGTTTCTAGATCTAGTGGTACATTCAGTCCTACTACAGTAAGTGATCCACTTTCTGTTGCTCCTGCTAATTTCACAGGAGATAACGAACTTACAGTAAAACTAAAAGCCAATAATACTAGTGGTAAATGGGAATGGCAAGAATACTATTCAAACGATCCTGAAACTAGGTATCGTAAAAAACTTATTATTGAAAACAAAATAGTAATCGATGAAGATTACACAATAGCCTCAGGAAACAATGCGTTTTCTCTTGGTCCCATATCCGTTGCTGCCGGTAAGGTAGTAACTGTACCTGTTAACTCTATTTACCATATCTGGAAATAAACTATGGCTTACGGAAAATTAAAAGCTGACACAATTATTTATGATAATAGTGGTTCAGACGTAGAAGTTCTAATCAGCACTTTAGATAACAAAGCAACCACCACAGGCGATACCTTTACAGGTGACGTTTTAATAGATAACCAAAAAGATCTGAGATTAGGCGAAGCAGATAGTAATGGTACCAATTATGTAGCGTTACAAGCACCTGCTGCAATATCTAGTAATGTAACCTGGACATTACCAGCAGCTGATGGTAGTGCTTCACAAATGCTAGCTACAGATGGATCTGGTGTACTTAGCTGGACTACTCCTAGTGCTTCAGACTCAACTAAAATGCCTCTCGCTGGTGGCAATTTTACCGGCGATGTACAACTTAATGCTCAGAAAGATCTGAGATTTGCTGATTCTGATAGTTCTCATTATGTAGCATTACAAGCTCCAGCTACTGTAAGTTCTAATGTAACCTGGACTCTTCCAGCTACAGATGGTAGTGCTAACCAGCACTTAAAAACTGATGGCTCGGGTGCGCTTGGCTGGGCAACCGATGTAGCCTTAGAACTTCTAGATGAAGACAATATGGCTACTGATTCTGCTACTAAAGTTCCTAGTCAGCAATCAGTTAAAGCTTATGTAGATGCTCATATTATAGATGAAGATAACTTTGCAACTAATTCTGCTACTAAACCTGCTAGTCAACAGTCAGTTAAAGCTTATGTAGATACTGCTGATGCTACAAAAGCTAACCTGTCAGGTGCTACATTTACTGGTAATGTAAGTTTAGGTACTAATTCAGTAGATGCAGAAACCTTTGATTTAAAGAATCAAGGTGGAGCTTACTTTAGAGAACAGACTGGAAACGGTACTAATTATATTGTTTTACATGCACCAGATGCAATAGCTGCTAATGAAGCTTGGAAACTTCCTGCTTCTGTAGGTACTTCAGGACAAGCACTAACTACTGATGGTAATGGTTCAGGCCTTACACCTAATTTAAGTTGGTCTACTGTAGGTGATGTTACTCTAGCTGGTGCTCAGTCATTTACAGGTGTTAAAACTTTTAATGCAGCAGCAGTCGGTGAGGTAACAGGATTAAACGATGGAGCTACAATTGCAACTGATTTAGCACTAAGTAATAACTTTAGTGTTACACTTGCAGGTAACCGTACATTAGGTCAACCAACCAACCAAGCTGTTGGTCAATCTGGTTCTATATTTGTTACACAAGACGGTACTGGTTCAAGAACTCTTGCATATCATGCAGACTTTAAGTGGGCTGGTGGGACTGCTCCTACGCTTTCAACTGCAGCAGCAGCTGTGGATAGAATAGATTATGTTGTCGCAGCGGCAAATAAAATACATGCTGTTATTTCCTTAGATGTTAAGTAATTATGGGCGTTTTAAGTCAAAATACTCGCCTTGGTTCTAGTGCAGTTACGGGCGATGAGTGGTTCGTTAAATACCACTTAATGCATGATCAAAATGAGACTTCACAAATAGCGCAGTGGACTCCTTCTGCTAACCAAACTTCAAATGCTAAATTTACTTTTTCTTTTTGGATAAAAGGTATGAGAGATTTGGATTGGGCACCTATATTATATGTAGAACACAGTAGTGGTAGTGGTAACCGGTGTGTGATTGGATTTAACCAAGGATACTTAGAGTACACTCAAAATAGTGGAGGTGGTTCAAACCAAAGAAGGACTGTAAGAAAAATGAAAGATCCTTCTGGATGGTACCACTGTGTAATATCTTTTGATGGCAGCCAAGCAAGTCAAACAGATAGAACAAGATTCTGGATCAACGGTGTACAAGATGCAGGCAATGGTTCAGGTAGTGATAATATGGCTGCAACTGATTCTGATATTAATAAAAATGGTTCTTTACAACAATTATTTAAAGAAGGTTATTTTCAGATATCTGATATACACATGGTTGATGGTCAGTCATTAACTGGATCAGACTTTGGTAAACAAGTTGGAGATGATTGGAGACCTAAAGAATATACAGGAACACATGGTACTAATGGTTACCACCTTCGTTTCAACGATGTATCAACTAATACCACTTTAGGTGAAGATAAAAGTGCAAATAGTAATAATTGGACATTTCAAAATTATTCACCTCTTGGTGCACCTGGGATAACATCTAGTAAGATTAAATATTCAGGTTATGACGCGACTTCATTAGATACTAAATATCCTAGTGGAATGGCAGTAACTGGTCAGGAATCAAATAGACCAATTTGTGCATCTTTTTCTTATGTAAATGGTAACCATGGCATGTCAAATGGTGCCTATTACAGAACCTGGTCATTTTGGGTACGAAGAATTTCAGCACCTGGTTATAGTGTTCCTCTAGGACGATTCCAACATGGTGAATCTAGCTCAATGGAGATTACTGACGCTGATGGATTCCGCTTTACAGACGGTGTCGGAGAAGTGGACTTTGAATGCCATACTACTAAATTAACAGATTGGAGTAAATGGTATCATATTGTATGTCAGTATGATAATAACGGAGAAGATCGTCAAGTTAAAGTTTGGATAGATGGTGTTCAACAAGATAAAGATGACTCCCCTAGTGGTAGAGACGTGGTGCAGGGAAATCACTTTACTCACAACTATCATGGTAAATATAGAACTAATAATAATAGCAATGATTTCCCTAAATGTGCAGGCTGGGAAGGCCCCTATTCAAGAATTATATATGCTAATATGTCATATCATGATGGCTATAAATACTCAGCTTCAAACTTTGGGGAAACAGTTAACGGTGTATGGACAGCCAAGGATTATCAAAATAATGTATCCTATGGTACGTATGGTTGGCACGTAAAGGGTGCTGATGAGTCTAATGGTTGCTTTGAAGATGCTACAAGTAATAGCAACGTGACTTGGTCAGGTTCTATGAGTTCTACATTTAGCTGGACTTATGCTAAACCATGGCAATGTGTAATACCATTTACAATGTCTGGTACAGATAACATAGAGAAATTTGACTTTTCAGCTAGTGGTCCTGGGTATAAAACTTGGATTACTGATGATAAAACCAGTAGTTCTTGGAATCAAGTTGCATATCCAATAGAACCTAAAACTACTGATAGTAACGGCAATACAGTTCTCTGGATGTATCAACATAATGGAGGCGCAGCAAATAATGAATTTAAAAATATTGATATAGATGGTGACTCAGCCGCTCATAAATTCTCGATACCATCAACTGAGGCGGATAACTATACACATGATACTCCAGTGGATAGTCCATCAAAAGTTGGAACTGATGTAGGTACTGGTGGTACAAACAGCTGTAATTACCCAGTATGGTCTACCGTTGATATGTATACTGCTGATGGTAATTTAGAAGATGGTAATACTAGACTTCATTGTTACCAAAACCAACCTGCTGGTGCTGTTTTAACACATAAACTACCTAATACTGGTAAATGGTATTTTGAGATTAAACAAGGTGGTGGTATTGTAGCTGGACTACTGAATTGTGATAAGCATTCTGTCGGTCCTGTAAGCACTACTAATGGCGTTACTGTTCTGGACTCTGCTGATTTTTATGGGTTTAGATGCGATGGCGGTGGAACTGCAGTTTATGTTTATGGTAATGGTAGAACAGATATGGGCACTTGGAATACTAACCGAGATGCAGTTTATATGCCACAGAACATGAGCGGCAATTCTTGGTATGTCCAAACTTGTATGGCTGTAGATATGGATAATAAGAAGATGTGGATGGGTCAAGGTATTTATGATTCTACTGCTACTGCTAGTACTGGCGGCCCTTATGGTAGGTGTTTAGGTATTCAATGGGCAAAATCTGGTGGATATGGTACTAATGGTAATCCAGTAACAGGTGCTTATCCTTTATACAGTGGGTTTGGTGATGATATGATAGTAGCTGCCTTTGTAGGTAATAATAATGAAGTTTATATTAACTGTGGTCAACGTTCTTTTGTAAACGGTCAAGAATTTATACCAACTGGTTATAAAGGTTTAAGTGAGATAAACTGGCCAACACCAGCCATTACAGATCCTAAAGGACATTTTGATGTAAAACTTTGGGATGGTAATGCTACTGATGATAGAGCTATAACTGGATTTAGTTTTGCTCCTGATTTGACATTCATTAAAGCTAGAGGGCATGCTTATCCATTTACTATTCATGATTCATTAAGAGGTGCTAATAAACAGTTTGCTGCTAATTCTAATGATAATGAATCTACTAATACTGATGAAATCAAGTCCTTTACATCAGATGGTTATACTTTAGGTACAAATAATCGTGTAAATAATTCACCAAGATCTTATGTCTCTTATAACTGGAATATGGGGACATCAAATACTAGTATTAGTGCTGGCGATTCTAATAATGGAAGTCCTCATATTGCGTCTGTTGTTAGAGCAAACCAAACAGCTGGTCAAGGTATAATTACTTATACTGGTAATGGTAGTGCTGATCAAAAAATAGCGCATGGTTTAGGTGCAATTCCTTGGTTCATGATAATTAAAAACCGTACAGACGATAGTTCAGACTTTGAAGTATATCATGAATGGATGAGTTCAGGCGCTACAATGCATATAAATAGTGATGCTTTGCAGTCTGATTCTGATGAACCATGGTATAATACTCCAACAGATAAAGTATTTCAATTGAAGCAATACGATAGTGTAAATAAAAATGGAAGTAATTATGTTGCTTACGCTTTTGCACCAGTAGAAGGATATAGCCGATTTGGTGGTTTTATTGGGAATGGTAATGATAATGGTCCATTCATTAATTGCGGATTTAAACCTAGACTTATATTAATTAAAAAGAAAACCAATGCGACTGATCCAAAAGATTGGTTCTTATATGATATAGATAGACAAGACAGTGATTCTCAAATGTCTAATCCTTTATATTTGAATGCCACAACTGCAGCTCCTACTCAAGCTGCTTACTATATAGATATAACCTCTCAAGGGTTTAAAATACGGAATTCAGGTAATGGAGTTAATGGTTCTACTTCTGATAACTACATATTCTGTGCCTGGGCAGATAAACCCGGTGGACTTGGAAACGCTTACTAATTAATTAATCATGGGATACAAACTTAATGATGGTACCGTTATTCAAAAAGGTACCCCTTTTTCAACTGGTGGAATAAATTATCCAGGAAATTGGATACAAAACAGCAGCTCAACTGAAAGAAACGATATAGGTATAACAGAATACGATGATACTCCAGTTTGGTATGATAAGCAATTCTATTATTCTAAAGATAATCCTGTTGACATTGCATACCTTAAAGAAGTCTGGGTAGAAAAGCAGAAAGCAACTGCAAACCAACTACTAGCAAAATGTGATTGGTTAGTTATTCGTGCTGCAGAAGGCGGAACTGCCTGTCCTGACGCTTGGAAAACATACCGAACTAATGTTAGAACAGTTTCTGGAACTAGAGAAGGTGAAGTAAAGGGATGTGCTGATACACCAGCATTAGCAGCTCTTGTTAATGAAAACAAATTAACGGCATGGCCGACGGAACCAACTTAGGACCATCTATAAATCTTCCGCCTCAACTATTACCAAATATACCGCCTTTACCACGTCCTACATTGGATCAACCAAAGGCGGATTTACCTTCTTATACACCTATGTTAGTTCCATCAGGTGATCTACGGACACTTGCTGGGACTAAATCTGAGGAGGAAGAAGAGAATGAAGGTAAACCTCAACCAAAAGAAGTAAAGAAGGTAGAGATACCCTTTACAAACTATAGGATGCCGGTACCAGAAGAAGAGATCATGGTTACTGCAGCTACAACTGCAGCGATCTCGGTTGCGGCGACTCTGACAGCCACCAGTCTTTTTAAACAATGTGTGAAGGTATTTAAACCTATCTTCATGCAACTTGCGAAACGTATACAAAAGAAATTCACCAAGAATGGAGACAGCACAAAAGAAGAATCTTCTGGATAAATTAAAAGATGGTATAGATGATAAAGAAGAACAGATTCAGATACTCGGTACCTTTGTAAGATTAGGTGTTGTTGTCTGGGCTGGCTTTATAATCACCCTTAACTATGTAGAATTACCAATGATCAAGAAAGGATCAAGTGGCGATATCACGTTCGTAGCTAGTGTCTTTACTGGTGCACTTGCTACTTTTGGATTGAACACATCAAATTCTAAAGGTAAAGGTAATTCAACACCTGTAAATTGTCCTATGGTTAAAAAGAAAGAAGAATGAAACGATGGCTACTTCTCTTAGCACTGTTATCCCCCTCTGTAGCAAGAGCGAATCAAATAACACCAGCGTTCACTCAAGGAAGTATGAACGCAACTACCACAACCGTCCAAACTGTGACGGAAACAATAGATCAAAAAGTATATGGAGGAGAGCTAAAGAGTTGGTCAGGTACCAATATAACAGCTACTTCAGCCAGTTCTGGAGGGATATCAGCCTCCGATACAGTATTCTCAATAACTTCAGCAGGAGAAGACTTTCAATTAGAGATAGTAGACAGAGCAGCGGATGCAACAACAGGTCTAGTCCTATTAGAAACAATAGATATAGACCGTTCTATCACAACAAACGCTACCACTACCTCCTTATCGGTCTTCTCACAGTAGGTACGCCTGCTTATGCTGAAGGAGATGAAACATATAATACAGCGGCACCAGAGTCCACTGCCACGGGCAATGTTACTAATCAAGCAGTGCAGTTTCAGAACAATGGTGCCCCAAGCCGGCAAAGGTA
>VTLG01012366.1_pt1 | contig 21809 bp, 18 predicted proteins | sample 4694571 | NCBI WGS metagenome assembly VTLG01 (sample SAMN12604809, study PRJNA352737) | marine metagenome | biome: ENVO:00000447; feature: ENVO:00000209|ENVO:00000569|ENVO:01000036; material: ENVO:00002151; isolation source: viral sequences binned using virsorter ... | reverse complement strand
TTGGTATTCTTGCTTAATTTTAAGCGCAGATGCGTGAGATTTGTAGTAATTAGTACTTTTGCTTGCCATATAACCTCGATTGAACTAGTTCAGGGTTTACTTTAGGCATTATTTTGTTCAATTTATCGAGTGGGTTACCTTCATAAGCAACACCAGTGACATCATTTGTCTTCAGCCAGTCACAAGCTGCCTTGAGTTCATGGGCTGAAGCCTCACCACTCTTGACACGTTTAAGGAATTCAAGAGTGACAAGGTTATGTAGCTCATTAAACTTCTCTTCAGAAGCTTTTTTAGACATTTTCTCCAGGGAATAAATTCTTTCTTACTAGTGCTACTGCTGCATCATCGATGGTGTTGTCGGTAGACTTAGCATAAGCTTCCAAAAGATCTACAACTAGTTTTTTAACTGATTTAGAACTTAGGAAGGTGAATAGAATTGGCTTAATTAGTAGAATCATGGTGTTTTTAGTGGTTGATTTTTAATAACTGAAACAATAGGTACAACATCGTTGCACATATGTTCGACGCGGGAACCTGGCCGAAGAGTAAAACCCTTTTGCATAAGTTCGGCGCACTTCAATGCGCGAACTAGTTCATAGTCCACGCGCATCTTTTGTTCAACTCGTTTAGCGATTGATTTACAACGCTCAACAGTCTCTCCATCCAAAGGAACCATAAAGTTTAACTGTGCTCCATAGTTCCAACCCCGAGAATAACTCTCTGGATCATAAGGTTTATTCTCGCTAGCTAGCCAAAAAGGCGAGAACGTCATGGTAGAACCATTACAGCTCACGCCTCTAGCATACTGCTGTCGACTTGGGGCTCCATTATTCTGAAACTGGACCGCTTGATTAGTAACATTGCCTGTCGCAGTGGATTCTGGAGCCGCTGTATTATATGTATCATCATCAGCATAGGCTGGAGTACAACCTATTGTGAGAAGACCGATAAGGAGGTAGTGGTAGCGTTTGTTGTGATGTTTCTGGTTATGTCTATATCTTCCAATAGAACTAAACCAGTTGTTGAGTCTGCTACTCTGGTTATTATATCCAGCTGAAAGTCTTCTCCAGCTGTTGTTTGACTGAAGGTAGTCTGAGAATCTGTTATATCGCCAGAAGCTGTTACTCCAGTTCCTGACCAGCTCTTCAGTTCTCCGCCATATACTTTTTGGTTTACGACCTCTGTGACGGTTTGAGTTGTTGTGGTGGTAGCGTTCATCGAGCCTTGAGTAAAGGCTGGTGTTATTTGATTTGCTCTTGCTACCGAGGGGGATAACAGTGCTAAGAGTATTAGCCATCGTTTCATTCGTCTTTTTTCTTGACCATAGGACAGTTTACGGGTGTATTGTTCCCTTTACTTTTAGAATTACTAGTGTTCAAGCCGAATGTCGCTAGAGCGCCAGTGAAGACACTAGCAACGAACGTGATATCGCCACTGGATCCTTTCTTGATCATCGGTAATTCTACATAATTAAGGGTTATAATAAAGCCAGCCCAGACAACAACACCTAAGCGTACAAAGGTGCCTAGTATTTGTATCTGGGATTCATTATCTTCAGCTGCATCCTTCAGCTTATTCAGAAGGTTCTTCGGTTTTGGGGTTTCCATTCAGTTTCTTCTGTATACGTTTAGCCAGTTGCATCAATATTGGCTTAAATACTTTAACACATTGTTTAAAGAGACTTGTAGCTGTTAGTGTTGCAGCAACTGAAATAGCAGCTGTAGTAGCTGCTGTTACCATTATTTCCCCTTCAGGGACTGGCATTCTATAATTAGTCCAAGGTATTTGAACCTCTTTAGGTTGAGGTCTACCTTCTTCCTCTTCTTGCTTCTCAGACTTAGTACCTTCTAGTACCATCAAAGCGTTAGACGGTACTAGTATAGGTTTGTAAGAAGGTAAATCCGCCGTTGGTGCATCTAAGGTAGGACGCGGTAAATCAGGCGGATTTGATAGTACTTGATCAGGTAGCCTGAATGAGGGTAGAACAGGCGGGTCCACTTAATCAGGCACCCACTCTATAGAACCACCAGGTACTTTATCACGTTCTTGTTGTGTCGATAACCTTAACCAATTAGCAGGGTATTTAGTACCATCTTTATCAGTCCAAGGTTTATCCATATAAAGCGGTTTGTTTTGGTATCTATATCCCATTATCTTGCCCTCGAAGTTTTAAATGGATTTCTTGCAAAACAAGCATAAAGGAATGTTTCGCCACTATTATTATGTTCAGCATTGCTAGTTCTTATTTTGAAACCATTAGAATACATATCCCAGTTACCACCAGGATTATTACCTTGTCCATAGTTAGCACTTGGTATAATATACTCAGGACTGCCATCATTATAAGGACCCATAGTTGTGTCAAATACAAACCAATTTCTACTGCTTGCATCTATACTCTTGATCATTACCCAGTGAGGTTCAAACCCAAGGTCTACGAATGGCCCGTTTGTACTACCGTTACCCTCGTATGTTCCAAATGCAGAATAGCCGGGTATAGCGGTCCAAGCATACATAATATAGTTATTACCTGTACCGTTAACTTCGCCGTTATTACCTAAGTCAACTTTTGTATTAGTAGGTTCTGTTGTATAACAATGATTACTACTCTCTTTACCGTTTCCACTATTTAAACTTATATGCTGTGCATCACCTAAAGCATTGTGCCAACAAGGCCAGCCGTTTACACCATCAATTTTCTTAATAATAACAAAATCAGGTTTAGCACTTAAACCATGCCCTACAGCATCACCTGAATCACTGTTGGCAGCTCCTGATCCATCACCAGCATATTTGGTAATAGAGAAGCCAGCAGTAGCATTAACCCATTGATTTCCAACAGCAACTGTTATATTATCACCATCGGTATTAGTTGAAGTATTTGCAGCTGTTCCAGCATTCCAGTTCCAACTGACTAGATTTGTATCAGTACTCCATTCATTATCTCCTAGTGTATAACCAGTTGATGTAAAACCGTCTACTTGATCTAAATCTTGAGATGGCTGAGCATCTGTATTATTAGTTTCAAGCCAGTAACCTGCACCACGTATTCTATCATATAAGGCGTGATCAGAAGTTCCATAAGTTTTCTCCCATATTAAACCAGGAGGGAAGCCTATTGTAACAGTTCCACCATTACTTCCAAAGCCTTTCCTCTCGACTACATTGAAATACTTAGATGGATTATTAAGCTCTTCTCCACTGAATAGATTTGGTAAGTTTTGTGTACACCAACATTTAAAACCAGAAGGCGCAGCGTATAAAAATTTACGATTACCTGGGTTAAAGTGTAAATCTGTATTATTACCACCTTCCTGTGCAGCAGCTCCAGGGCCTACTGGACCTGTACAATCGGTAAACATTGGGTTAGCACCTGTAGCTGGGTTACCTGTGTTACCGCTTTGATCGTTACGCCATGTACCATTTAAGTGCCACCATATCTTTCCACTATCTATATCAACAGCACAACCAACTGTGTCACCAGCATCCCAAGCACCATAACCATCATAACCTGATCCATGGTTAATAGAGCCAGTTGTTAGATAACCCCAACCACCAGTGCCTGAGTTACCAGAGCCAATAAGAGTTGTATCATTAGCAATACTATGACTAGGTTGAACCATACCTACAGCAGCATGAGTACCTCCTTTCAAAGTCCATTCACAATACCATTTACCACTAGTAGCATACATTGTAGGGTGAGTTAGAGCCCATCCAACGCCCCCTCCATTAGCGACTAGTAGATAACCAGCTTGCCTTATTACAGCATTACTATTCCTATGATTATCATTATATCTAGCAAAGTTACCAGTAACCTCACCGCCTAAACCTGTATCTGAACCTGAATTCGTGGGGGTATCTGTAGTCACATCTTCTAGTTCCCCACCATTTGTAGCTATAAGAACTCCATCTACTTTAACTCCTTTCCAGTAAGTAGTTGATCCACCACCACTGTTAAATGTAGCTCTTATTTTAAGTATAGTAAGGTTAGATACAGTACCCATATCTACCCAAGCTGTACCATTAGTGTGACAATTAGTCCAGTTACTACCATTATCAACAGAGATTGCACCTTGCACTTGGTTATTACCGTTGTGATGTCTGACTTGCAAATTACCACTAACAGCTGTACCGAATGTAATAGTAGTCTCACTAGTACTATCCGAACTAGTTGCGACTATTGAATAATCAGCTCCGAGTGCCTTATCGTCATCGCCATCAAATAAGGTACTTAAATTGAAAGCTCTTGTATGACCAGTATGGCTTTGTGAGGAGATACTATTATTTACAACAGTTCCCTTTAAATTAGTACTTGACCAATCTCCATATCTAAAAGGTTTGAAACCTTCACGAGGGTATGGTGCCACCCCTTTGTAGATACGGATATCATTCATATACCCTTTGAAAGCTAATGTACCGTTACTTCTTTCTCCTATCCATAAACCATCTACAGCATCAGAAGCATCATTCGCAACACTTAATTTTGGTCTTCCATTTACAAAGTATGTAGTTTCACTTCCAGTCCTCTGTAAGGCAACATGATACCACTCATTGTCAGGAGTAAGAACATTATGCGCACTACCCATCGCTTCAGTACTACCAACGTATAAATATAATTTTCTATTTGTACCTCTACTAATAGACCAACCAGCTGTACCAGCTGTGCCGTTTTCAATTAGTATCTGCTGTTCTTCTGTATCATTAATAGAATAGAACCAACCTTCTACACACCAGTCTCCTCCATGCAAGTTAAAGTCGGCATGTGAACTACAAGATAATCTATCATCATCAAAGTATAAAGATGATCCATATAATTTTGAGGCTGCAGTAGATACTGCTACTCCATCATTTGTAACTGTATGAGCAGTACCTGATCCTTTTATATCATCGTGATCATCAGTTAGTGCATCACCAGGCATAGCGAATACTAAGTAAGATTTATTAGGATCTTCTCTGTATCCAGTTTCCTTTTTGGTTCCTGATATATTAGTTTTATATATAGGTAATGCACCTACGCCATCTTCACCAGCATTACTTAAAGAATCAAGACCTATAATATCATCTTCAAATTTGAAATGGAAGCTATTGTCAATTAAGTTATCTTTTAATAAATGACCATTAATAGTAATACCAGCTAAATACCAATAGTTATTTGCGATTTCTATTTTCTCAAACTCTGTGAAATCATCAAACTCTATAAATATCCATCTTTCTCCATGTGCTAATATAGCAGCCGTTACATCTGTACCGTTGATTTTTACTAAGTTACTACCTGATTGGTTACTAGAAGGCCATATATGTAACCCAATAGTTTCTACTCCAGTTATTTTATGACTAGAACCTAAATCCCAACTCCAAGTACTATTGGAAGATCCAGAAGCCATTGTAGTCTCGTTATGAGTTGTAGACCATGCTCTAACTTTACCATCAAATATATTAGCAGGAGTATTTACATTAGTGAATGTACCATGAGTACTCAATACTTCACCTTTGTTTTTATTACTTCTAACTTCTGGTACTTTAAGACCATCCACGAGGACCACCCCGTCCACCTCTACGGCCATAAGTTGACACTGGTTACCTGAACTACCAGCTCCATAAACAAGACTTGTTATAGTTCTTTCAGGTAACTCAACCCATCCACTAGCAACAAGGTGTTCTATATCAGCTCCATTTTGTTTTAATGCGCCACCGTTACCATTCTTGCTTATCTTTAATCTAATAGAACAATTAGCTACTATAGGATCAGTTGGAGTCCAAGTTATACTAGTATTATCAGCAGGTAGTGACCAGCTTGAGTTAGTGTTTCCATCAAAAGCTTTTGTTCCATTATAAGCACTACTATTGAATGAACCTGATAATTGGCTACTCCAAGTAGTACCATCATTATGCTGTGGTATTGCAAAGGCTTTTGGATTCCAATTATTTGCAGAATCGAACGATCCGAATGCACCAGGGTTTAATGCAAGGCCATCAATATGCTCTATGTTTGCAAGTTGAACATCAGGATAACCCCAGTTACTTTGAGGCATATGACCTATCCAGTGATCTTTCTCGCCATAATTCCAGTGAGCCTCTTCAGCCCAATCGAACTTATGGGCATGAGTAAATCTTCTCTCCCCATTAACATAAACTATTTGCCTTTCATCTTGCTCAACATTATTAGTATCACAGACGAATACTATATGCATCCAAGCCCCGGTATCGGTGAACTTATAAGTACCTGTACCAGTATTTAACTGTAAATTACCACTTACTCTATCATCAAAGTGCATCTGGCCAGAGTTTTCCTGACCAATTACAAAGTGAGTATTGTCATCAGTACGTGCTGAAATTAGTCCACAGTTTTTATTATCTGCAGTAGTTTGAATTGATTTTTTCTGCCACCAAGATAGAGTAAAGGTACGTCTATTACCACTTGATATTCGAGTATTAGATAATCTTGAAGAGTCTTGTGAAGCAAATCTGAGTCCTTTTTTTATTTCATAGGCTTCTTCATCTGAAATTGCAGCAGTACCCTGCATCATTGTGTTAGTTAGTACTGCCATCTTACTTCACATCCAGAGTGGCCACCGCATGAATACTACCAGATGCTGCAATTATATAATCTACCCTATCAACAGCTGCTGCTGTAGTTGAGAGAGTTGGTGCAGTACCACCTTTCCATTTCCAGTTAGCAGCCCAAGCTGCTGTCCTAGAACCAGTACCATCTTGTGTAATAAAGATTGAACCTGATTGTCCAGCGACTTGGTTAGAAGGGTTAGCAAATGTAGTATTATGACCTAGAGTAACCGAATGATTATTCGTCGTACTCATATCAATTGTAATAGTTGTTGCTGAAGTTAAACCAGTAACCTGTCCACGTTGAGCACCAGTCCAAGTATTATCACCTGCTAAAGTTGCGTCTCCAGTAGAAGACCATGAAAGAGTTCCACTTCCATTAGACACAAGAGCTTGTGAACCTGAGCTATCAGCTGTAGGTAGAGTCCAAGTTACATTAGAAGCTACAGTTGCTGGTGCTTGTAGTGCTACCCAATGAGTACTATCAGAGTCTGCAAATCTTAAGTCTTTTTGAGCATTAAGAGTTACATCGCCTGTGAACGCACCTCCTGCAAGAGGCATTTTAGTAGCATCTGTTGTAGCATCAGTCGCCCATCCAAGGTTACCACTGCCATCAGTTTTCAAGTACTGTCCTGCAGATCCATCAGCCGTAGGTAGAACCCAGATCTGATCACCACCTAAAGTAGCTGGTGCTTCAAATCCTACATAGTTATTACCATTTCCACTAGCTTCCTCGAACCTTAGTTCTTTAGCGTTATCTAGAATAACATCACCAGTATAGGTAGCACCTGCTAATTGAGCAAAACCACTAGTATCAATACTATGCTCTTCTAGGTTACTACCTTCTTTTATGTATATTTTATTTTGGTCTGTTGCATAACAAATCTCACCTTCGAGAATGTCTGCTTTGTTACTGTTTAAATTTGAGTATGTACCCCGTGCTACGCGCACAGGTGTTCTAGTTGCTGGGGTTGGCATTAGTCGAAAGATCCTCCATCATAAGTGTTTGAAAGTGCTGCTGTACTTGTACCATTGTCAAAGTTACCAGCATCAATAACTTGGTGTGCTGTTCTATCGAATGCAGTATTACATTGCATTGCGTTACCCATGTAAGCATGGCTAGAACATTGGTAGTGTAGAATTGTAGGTATAGTATCAGATGTAACTATCTGTGTATAAGCACCTGCATTACCAGGTGTACCACTAGAAGTTACCCCTGTAGTATAACCAGTAGATTTATCTGCTACCTCATAGAAAGCAAGAGGATGCCCCGAATTAGAACTATCTGCCTGATCAAATTTGTAAGTCATTCCTGGGTTAAGTTCCAAGAATGGAGCTTGTTGAGCGTCAATAGTGAACCCACTAGAGTGCCCGCTTCCATTATATCTATGTTGAGAAGTCTTTGTAGCTACTTTAACTGTATAAGTTACTGTAGGACCAAAGGTTCTAGTATCTGAAATATATCTTTCTTCTGGATCATTAGCAAAGTAACTAGCCCAAGCATAAGTTTTACTAGAGTGGGTATAAGACAAACGAACTGTTAACCCTGCGCTTCCTTGGAAACTAGAAGGTATACCACTTAATGTATAGGAAACTGAATTAGTAGTCCAAGTTCCATTAACTAAATCACTTGAGTCTGCTACTTCATAATACCCATCTTCAGTAGGCTCTGTAGCTTGTAATGCTGCCTTATTAGATTTTGGTGTATAAAGCACAGCTGCAGCCACAGCAGCACTAGCAGCATTAGCTGTGTTTACCGCATTAGTAGCGTTAGTTGAAGCCGTGTTAGCTGTGCTAACAGCGTTACTGGCATTTGTACTTGCGGTGTTTGCTGTTGATACAGCACTTGAAGCGCTTGTTGAAGCTGAGTTTGCCGTCGCTGTAGCATTATCTGCTTTTGTATCAGCGGCGTTTGCTGTGTTGACTGCGCTGGTTGCGTTACTAGACGCCGTATTCGCTGTATTAACTGCATTAGTTGCGTTTGTAGAAGCTGTGTTTGCTGTGTTTACTGCATTGGTTGCATTCGTGCTGGCTGTACCTGCTGTTGAATTCGCAGTATTTGCTGTAGTAACAGCGTTAGAAGCATTAGTAGATGCTGTGTTAGCAGTCGTTACAGCAGTTGTAGCTTTTGTAATAGCAGAAACATAAGCCCCGCTTTCAAGGACACGAGAATTATTGAGAGCACTAGTAGCGTCGTTTTCCGCTTCTTGAGTAACGTATAGATTCTGTGTATAGTTGTCATTTAAGTCACTAGATCGAATTGCTGAACCTGGGTAGAAGGTTGCAGCAAGTTCAGCACTAGCAGTATCTCTATAAATCTTTATCGCTTTACCAGTCGCAGGGGCTGTACCAAAACGAATTGTTGTTGCATTATGTAATGTGTAATGAGTTGTAAGTGATTGAACCACTTCATCGACACTAACTTTAATGTCGGAACTTTTTAAATATGGAAATGTGAAAGAGAAATCAGTGGTGGAGTTGTTTCCCGTATATGAGTTTGAGGTTGTAGCCATAATGCTTATTTAGCCATTTTTTGTAATCTTAGGATTTCTTTTTGAGCATTGGAATATCCTTCTAAACGTCCACGATTTAATTCATGATTTCTCATTTTCAGAGCTCTACCTTGAGAAGTATACTGAGCGTTATAAGCTTGCAAGGCGTTCCATGCATTCTCAAATGCTTTATCATGTATACGATCTAGTTCTCTATGAACTAAAAACTCTTTAACTGGCATCTCTGCCTGAGTCTTCAAACCTCTATGTCTAGCATACTCTTTCATTTTCTTCTGGAAATACCCGTCATTCTGAGTCATTAACTGCATAACCTGAGATTTAAGACCAGCGTTCTTTGCAATCCAGTTATTAATAAAGTGTCTTTCTTGAGGTGTAAGAGGTTGACCTGTAAATTTATTCTTTCTTATCTTCTGTAATCCATCCCAGCCTGTACTTAACATCCACTGTCTCCAGGGTTCCATATCACCATTCTGTTTAAAGAAAGGTAGTACAGCATTAGCAGCTTGTGTTATAGATTCATAGCCTCTAATAGGTTTACCAGTATATACATCTAATAGATTTGGTAGGTATGAGTCTTCATTTGAAGGGAATAAGAACTTGTTACCATTAGCAAGATACCCCCAAAAATCATTGTTAACATCTCTTAATTGAGGACTAACAATATTATTGAGAACGCTTCTTATACCTTTAAATGGTATCACTTGATCAGTTTGGTTAGCCCAGAAACGGTTCCAACCACCAGGATCTCCAGTCAATAGACCTGCTAAAGGTTCAAAACCACTAACAAAGGTATTATTAGTTACGTTCATGCTTATTGAGAATGTTGCCTTTCTGAATATATCTTCAGTAAATGCTTGATCTGTACGATTAGCAGCATACACAGCATCAGCTGTAAGCCCCATTAAGGAAGCAAATGGTTCAAATCCTTTATAACTTCTCCATTCTCCTGTAATAGGGTTCTTAATAGAAAGAGGCTGCCAACCCATACGCATCATACGAGCACGTTCAGCACCATCTTGAGGGCCATTACCAGTCATATTACCTTCTAAAGCCCATAAACCACAGCCCATTACTAAGGCGCCACCCATAAGTTGTCTTCCAACATATTCAGATTTAAGAGTTCTGAAAGCCATATCTAAGTCTTGACCTTCTTTAATACCATGCTCAGCTAATGCAGCTAGTTTTTCTGACCTAGTTTTAGCTTTCATTACACGTTTAAACTTAGGCATAGCTATACCTAATGAACTAGTTGGAGTGAATGATAAAGCTAATTCAGCAGCATTTACACCAGTCCTAGGAAATAGGAATACACCTCTAGCAGCTGGTACAGCTTCTAAGAAATTATCAAGTCTTTTAACTACTTCATTATCCAAGTTAAGAGCTATTTCTTGTGAGGCATACTTAGTAGCTTCATCTGTTAGTTTACCAGATTCATCAAAAGCTTCTCTATATAATCTTTCATGAATCGGTCTAGCAAACTCCTCCATATTAACAGCACCTTTATGTAGATGCATCACTTCATCATAAGCTTTAGCTCTGGCCATACCAGATGCCATGAATGAATTAGTGAAACCGTCAATAGCATATAGAGCGTTTGTACCATACTTAACAAACTGTTGTTTATTCCACCATCCTAAAGATTTAGTCATATTCCAAAGAGCGACTTTAGCTCTCCAACCTGGTTCCTTAGCTCTCTTCCAGCCTTCTGCCATGGAATCCATATACTCAAGTTCATCTAATTTAGAACGTATTAAGTCAGAACGACCACGCATCATAGCTTCTTCAGGATGTAACTTAGCTAGATTCCATTCTTCTCTAGCTACTTTCATACCACGTTTAAAGTTCTCACCTATACCAGCAAAGGTATACATAGCTCGTTTAAGTACAGCCTGATCACCAGAAGCCCACGCACCTGCAAATATAGAAGCTGGTTTAAGAGCAGTCAGCATAGAGTTACCTACAGCAGCCCTAACCGGTGCCATGCCAAATAACATACCATTAACCCTTGCAGCATGTATCTGTTGTACAAGAGCACTAGGCATAGTAGGTTCTAAATCAATAAAACCTTTCTTGAATAGACCAACATTACTTTCAGCTAATCTTTGTAATTTATGTAAGTCATCTACTTTACCATTAGTAGCATCGTATGCTTCGATGAATGGTTTATAATATTCGGGGTTTTTCTTAGCAATATACTTAAGCTCTTTATTTAACTTATTACCACTCTGTTTGATATGATTCACATATTCATCAAACTGATCACCTTGAGCAGACATCCATCTCAGAAGAGATTGCATATCTCCTCCAGCTTTAAGGTTTTTATACTCTCTAGCTTTGCTTACAATAAACTTATTAATACTAACTTCTTGACCAAGCAAGTTAAGTTTATCAAAGATGATATCCATCTGTCTGACAGTATCAACTTCATCACCTAGTAATTTAACAGCAGTCGCTGCATCAGTTATATTATCAGCTGCTTGCTGTGTAAGCATAGCAGAAGCACGCATCTGATTAGGATCAAATAACTTATCATATGCATTTTTAAATGCACGAGAGGCTATTATCCACTGCTCTTCATCTAGAAATGCATTAGAATTAAAAACTGTTGACTTCATATCATCAACAATGAACTCAAACTCTTTCAACGGAAGATCAGCACCAAAGATAGCATTAGTTAGATTATCTATAGACCTATTCATCTGCTCTGCTGTAATAGTCTTACCATTTACAACAGCATCTACATTAGGTGAAATAGAAGTAAATAATTGATCTAGTTTAGAAGCTCTCTCACTACCACTGATAGAATGTATAAACTCTCTATTAAAGTTCTCATCAACTACAGGAGCGGCTCTACCATTAAGTGTGTCTAAGTCATTCTGTATTTGAGCATGGTTTACCTTAGCCATAAGTGGATCAGGATCTGTGTTGATTACAGCCCTTCCCGCATCATCAGGTCCAAGGTCATTTCTAAATGCATTATATTCTAAGCCATCAGGATCAGCATCTATAGCTCTGATCATCTCATCATTCTGTGCAGCTTCTCTTTGAAGTCTACCTCTCTCTACTTCTGCAGTTACAGGATTATCGTATCTTGTATAACTCTTTTTCCTTTTAGCTACTTGAACCGCAGATGCCTCATCTCTTGGTATAAACTTAGTCCTACGTGCAGCACCAAAAGCAACACCAAGTAATTCAACACCACCTGCTAAACCTGCAGCTTCAAATACATTCTTCTTCCATCTTACATCAGGACTATCTGTAGATCTAGTAGCCCAAGGTATACTCCAGCCTAACCAGTCATTTAAAGCAGCGGCCATATTATCATCTGTTTTTGAATGAGATGATATCATAGCTACACCAGTATCAACACCAGTATAAGCTGCTACTTGACCTAAAGTCCTTAGATAATTAGGCATTGTTGAACCAGCTGTAGCAGTTCTTAAAGAGCCTGTTATAACTTTACCACCATATAATGTAGGTATAATAATAGAAGATGCGTCTCTAACCAATTTATGACCAGGTGCATTATATCTTGGAGAGTTTTCATCCCACCATTGATCAATAGGCTTTAGCCAAGGTACAAGACCTACAGCATCAGAGACAAAATCAGCTACACCTAAAGCAGGTAAAGCTCCAGCATGCAACACTTCTTCTAAAGGTCTAGACCATTGAGGTCTATTATCCCAGTCTTCTTGACTTACCCCTTTTGGTTTTACAGGACCTTCACCACGTAATTGTGCTTGTTTCTCCTCATAACCACCCCATGAGTAATCACCAGGACCGCCTTTAACAGCTTGATCTGTGGTCAGAGGTTGGTTATCATATTGACCTTGAACAGGATTCTCTCCAGTATCTACTGGATCTGGGTTCTGAAGAGGTTCTCCTGATCTAAGTTTGTTATCTAGTTCAATAGATTTTTCTAAATTAGACCAATCTTCATTTAGATGTACTTCATTCGTTCCATCATGCGGCATAATAACCCCTCCTAGTTAATTCTTTATAAGCAGCTACGCTTAGTGTACGTGGTGAATTAAACCTCATGTTACTTAATTTTTCTGTAGTCACTGACTCATGAAGATCTTGTAAAAGTAATGCATCTTCCGGGCTTTCCATAGTCTGTATCATGGTTGGGCCATTAACTTTAAAGTAAGCATCAAAAAGTTTGTTTTGTGTATCAGCATCAAATACTGTACTAAGAGGAATTTTAGCTAATTCAGCAGCTTGAAGTAATTCTTCTACATTAAACTGATATCTACCAGCTGTCTGCAGTAGACCTCTTTCTTGTAACGTTGTTATCTCTGCTATAGAAGCATTTGTAAGATGTATATTTTTTAAGTCTGCTCTCTCCATACTAGACTTACCTTCAGTAGCATTAAAGTCACCTCTTTCGTGTGTACCTAATGTAGCTCTTACAATATTTCTAGACTTTTCAAAAGCTGGTCTAGTATAAACAGGGTTATTACCACTAGTACACATAGCTTGATTTACCTTACAGTAATCATGCTTATTTAAAAGTCTAATTACATCTGTATTAACTTTCTTATAAGTATCTTCTACTTGCTTAACATACCATTTAGGATATTGCCTGATGAGAGGTTTACCTTCTGCTTTAAGTTTCTTATTAAGATATTCAATCTGTGCCATTTCAGTTTCAAGTGCTCTTACTGTACCTGCACTTGCACTTTCTATAAATACAGAACGTGGTAAAAGTTCTTGTTGTATACCTTTATTTAGATTTTCAGATTTAAGTCTAAGTGCATTAGGACTCATCAAAGGTTCATTATACACAGCACTTCTATCGTTCTGTACTTTAGTAGCAAGAGCTTCATAATCCATCTCAAGCTCTTGAGCACCTACACGAATCTTACCTATAGGAAATCCCCAAGTACCTGTTACATTGTCAAACTGAGGCTTGAAATCATCTGTTTGAAATATCTGTTCTTTAGCATAAGACAAAGCATGATCTAAAGCAGCTTCTGGAGTTGCACCAGGCTTAGTCATAAACGCTTTATACTGTGCTCTAGTTTTAGTTAGTATAGCATCTTTAGCAGCACTCCTAGTACCATCCTGTTTACCAGTCATTGGTGTAGGAATCTGTACTTCTAACCAAGCTTCTAATTGATCATCAATCCTATCAGCATGGCCATACTTATCAGGTAAGAACTTACTGTTCTCATTCATCATATTAATAGCTTGCTGAGTAGCAAGTGGTGAGCCTCCTAGTTCTCTGATCTCTGATGAAGTCAGATGACGGTTCTCTCTTATTGCATCAGAAACTGTTGCTATAACTTCTGCATCAGCTTGGTTGTTAGCCATTCTAGTAAGCTGATTACTCAGGAATGTTCTTGAATCATTCCAATTATTTTTAGTAGCAATCTTAAGCATATGAGTTATATCTGTTGCAGTTAGCTTCTCGTAATCCATATCTTGGATATCAGCTAAATACTTCCGATCTTCTGTTTGTTTCTGCTTAATAGCGATGTTAGCTACATGGTACTCTCGTGTAGTACCATTAACCATCGCATCTTCAATACTTAACCACTCCTTCTTAAACACTCTATCAATACTTACTTCCCCACTACTATGCTTGAATACATGAGAACCTGCCCCTTGAAACTTAGAAGCATCCCAGTAACCAGATGTTATACCAGATTTTAAAGCATCAAATACACGCTTCTTAGCTCTTCTATAGTCTTCAGCTGTAGGATTAGGGCCAGCATAATAATCAATAGCTTTGACAATACCTGCGCCTACATCAACAGAACCATCAGGTAGATTACTTATATGATCATTTATAATAATATGTTCGTCATTATGCCTTTCAGCTAGTGCATCTTTTCTTGCGGTTTGTGCTTTCTGTGATCTTACTCTAGCCCTAGCCTGCTCTAATAAAGCATAAGACCCTGAAGATGCCATAATTTTAGAAGACGGTGAATTATCACCTAACTCCTCTCTAGCTCTTTGATCTAGTAATTGTAGTACAGTATCAACTTGAGCACCTTGAGCACTATCTAAATCTACAGGACCATAGCCAGGTATCTCTACCTTAGTATTCCAATTATCTTGGTAGTACTGATCTCTATTTTTAGCATATCTTCTAGCATCTTGTTTAGCAATTGCTAGCTTCTTATAACCACTTAAACTTCTTATCTCTTGTAGTAGTTCTTCGTTATAACCTTGAAGACCTAATCTCTCTAACTCTTTCTCACGAGCGGATGAATCATTCCATATTTCAGCTTCTATGCCTTGTATAGCATTCAGCTTTTTCATGCCAATGCCATGTTCTTCCCATAGCATATGGCCATAATTTGCACCAGCTTTTTCTTGATGAGCTTTATGAGCCTTCCAAAGCTGTGTACCACTCTTAGTTAGAGAGAGTATAGATTGCCATTGCTTCTCTTGACGCGCTTGCTTAGCTTTAGCAGCCTGAATGCGGTCATTATAATTCCGTTCTTTTTGATTAAAGATAACTTGGTTTAGATCTTGACCTAATTCAAAGTTCTCTTTGTTCTGTTTAGCTTCTAAATTAGCATTATCGATTAGCTGGTTACTTAACCTAGTAGCTTGTTTATTATTCCATTCGATCGCATCCTTCATATGACCCATGGCTTGTAAGCCCTGGTCTCTTATTTTTTTGGAGGGATCTGGGACATCTACTAGGTATGAACCAAAGCCTTTCTGTTGGGCGTACCCTTTGTATAGAAGTGCCATTTAATTTGTTTAGGTTGATACGACTTCCATATCGACATCCAGCTTACTGTAGTCAACATAATAGAACCCGTCTTTTTCTTTTTGTACAACAGCGTCTTCACGACCCATTGCGAGTAGATCTTGTGCAGATGTTCCTATATACTTAGGACCATGGTTACCGTCTGCTCGGTATCTAAAGGTGTATTTAGGTATGCCTTTTTCAGAAGTACCTACTCTTGTAATATCATATTTCAATCTATCATCAGAACCATGAGCAGCTACGGTAGCACCAATCTGTGCCATAGTAGCCAACGCTCCAAGGAAGCCACCGCCTCCTCCACCGCCGCCACCGACGTCTTCAGCAGGTTTAAGTTTCTTCCACTGTTCCTTACTGATCATCTCAGGTGGTGGTGTTATATTAGGTTTAGGTAGATTAATTGGTGGTGATAATGGTGGTGGTTCAACTGGTGATGGTGCAAGTTTACCTTCAGCAGCCATATCAGCAGATAGTTTCTGCAGTCTTAGCTGATTATCATCGGCTTGCCACTGACCCATAGCACTAGACATAGATTCTTTAAGCTGTCTTCCAGCAAAAGAAGCACCTTTCTCTGTTTTTTCTAAAGCAAAATCATAACCAGTTTCTTCTAGAATTAATTGATCAGTTAAAGCAGCTTGAACTTGTCCCTGTTGGGCTAGTATAGCTTGGAAGTTCTTCCTTGCTGAGCGGCCTGCCTGACCTGTAGCCATAGCAGCTCCTACTTTTTGCAACCCTTCTAGCATATTACCTTGAGCTTTCTGTGCTAAGGCTTGCTTCTGTCCTTTTAATTTACGTGTTAGATCACGTTTATTAAAACCAAGATTCATTAAACGATCTTCGTTTTTAAAACCAATCTCAGTTAAACGTTCATTATATTTTCTATTATTATCATTAGTTGATAATTCCATTGCTAGAGCATTATAATCTAACTGTTCTTCGTAAGATTTAACACTAGCATTGTATGCTTCTACTTGATTATTAAAATCAAATATCCGCATCTTCTCTTTATCTACCCATTCTTGGGTAGCTACTGCATTCTTATGTTCACGAATGGCTTCAGCATTATTAACAGAATCCCAGAAAGAATCATGTTGATAAGCTACACGGTTTGACATCTGTTGATAGTCAAACTTCCATCGTTCCCTTTGTAAGTCCTTTTGTTCTTGGGTTAGACCGCCGCCTCCACCCCCGCCTTTTCCCATATCAGTCTCCTTGATTATAATTAATAGGTTTTACTACAACAGAATATTCGTTATACCACTTAAGTTTCTTGGCTAAACCTTTACGGCACCAAGCTTCTAAAGCAACACAGTCAATGCTTTTAGCATAGTATTCTAGTTGAGTTACACATGGTTCATACCACACATCAAACTCATGACCGCTTGCTGTTGCCCATGTATGTATTCTTAATATTCTATGTCTAGGGTATGGTATAACTTCAGTTATTAAAGCTGTGGCTAAACGAGCTGGATGCTCTGAGTCAAACCCTACCCATAATTTAAACTTCTCATTGAGAAGACATCTAAGTACATCCGATGTTTGCATAGCTCCTTCGGAGTGGACTAAAGCTTTTTGCACTAGATCTCTAGCAATAGGCCAGATATCTTCAATAGTATCTTCTGTAACTAGATGGACTGAGTTCATGTTCGTCTGTAATAGCGGGGTGAATAGTTACCTTCCCAAGCCATAGCAGTTAAAGCTACAGGGAAAGGTGAGTCACTAAAGACTCTAAGTGTATAATTATCTGTACGCTGATGTATAGGTACGACAAAGGTATTCTGTACTTCAATAGGTACGTCATCACCTAAGTAATAGTTAGCCTCTTGTGTAGGCTGTAGTGTATACCAATTATCTACATAGATCTCAACAGTGTCAGCAGGTGTAGTAACGTTTGCTGAGGTAGTTGCAGCAGCTGGTGCATTAGTAAATGTAACTGTAACATTATCTGGCTGACTGGCATGATCGGCAATTGTATAGTCTGTACCAAGTATCTGCTTAGCACCATTCTTTTTAACAATAACATCGGCTTTGTCTTTTACATCAAAGTCGGGTGAAAATATCTTATTACTTCCATCACCTGTAAACGTCTGTGTAGCAGCTTGTACGCCTTTACGTTGAAGTTTAAAACCAACTACACTAGATTGCCCAATAGAGAACTTACATCTAGCAACTGTAAGATTAGCTGTAAAGTCAGCACCTTGTTGACCTTGGAAATAAACTTTAGGTAAAGTTATATCATAATTGTATTTATATCCTACATATACATTAGCTGCCTGTCCTGATAAATCCTTCCTTGGTACTTTAAAGTATGTACCATCTCCATCTGATCCACGTTCTGGTGTAATGGTGAAACCAGATTCAGTAGTACCAGAGAAGTTAGAAGTAGCATTACCTGCAATAATAATAACAGGTGTTAGCGAAGTTACATCCTCAAAAGGTATATAACATTTTGAAAAATCATTTGTTGCATCATAGACAACTTTCTTTTCAGAGCCTCCAGACAGACCATTAGTTGCTGCAGTATAGAAGTCCATGTGAGGGTTCACCTGTTGACCTTCTGCTGTAACTATAATAGTCTCTTCAGGAGTCTGAGTCATGGTAGCACTACATAGGTTATACCTAGCATCTGATCCTGTACCTGTTTTTATAATAGTGTACATAGTATCAGAGTCTGTGTTCATATAATGAACTTTACCAGGTAATTGCCAGTTAAACCATGTCTGCATTAGATCTTTTTGTCCATCATTGTAAGTACGATAGAACCAAATCTTATCCAAAGTCTTACCATACATAGCAATGAAACTATTCTGAGCACTAGCAACTAAACTGTCTATACCTACAGGAATATACTCAGCAACAACACGTCCTATATCTACAACAACAGGTGATGAACCACCACCTTGTGGTATCATTGCAAATACCCTTACAAAACCAGCTGAATCGTGTGTCTTACTAACAAAGTTTATTTGTGTACCAACGTCAACAGGATCTATTTCCTTATCCATTCTGTAATTAGATAAGGTACGTATCAAAGCAGTTGTAGGTTTCAGGTTACCATCAGCAGAATACATAATAAACTGCTGTTCTGAACTGTATAGCAAAAGACCACCTGCTGATGGAATTATAGCGTGTAGGTTACCATGCTTAGTACTAGAACAGTTGATGTCAATAGGATCAGCATCCGTAGATGTCTGAGCTGTTGTCATATAAAAGTCGTAGAAAGCAGCTGCCTTACTCATAGACACATTGTCTGTTGTAAGAAATCCTAATCTATTATTATAGAAGAAGGACTGAGCTATAGTCTCACCTACAAAAGATGGATGTTCATTTGTCTGATCATCCCCTACGGTTCTATCTACCCATGCTATAGCTTCAAATGTAAATACATTCTTAGCTGTATTAAATAGCTTATGAGGCATTGTAGTAGCTGTTAAGCCAGTCTCCTCACCAGGTTTCAAGCATTCTATCCAGGTTCCTGAACCTGATACACCATCGTTTGCTTCAAATTTAGTATAGTATGTATCGACTGTAGAGTTAGTATTTTTAATTGTAACTACACGTCCGTGCTTAGTCTCTCCAGTTAACTCTTGAGAATTATTAACTTCATTCTGATAAGCAGTTAAAGATTCCCCACCTTTACCACCTTCAGCTTTTAGCGTAAATGTACCACTACTACGTGATATCTCTAGAGTAGATCCTATTACAGTTACTGTAAGATTAGATATACTTGCAGCATCTATTAGAGTTTTTAATGCAAGTAATATTTCATTAGCATTTAAGAAACTAGTAACATCAGCATCGTTAGAAGCTGTATCACCTGATCTAGTATTAACTGTATAAGTAGCAGCTGAACCACCTGAAGGGTTTATCGTTACTTTATAAGGTGCGCTATATTCTACTAAGTGTATCCTTACTGTACCTACTTGCTTATCTGTATGCGCTGCACCTGCTACTGTTGTAATTACTTTCTTTTTATTAGTTATATGGGTTGTATCCCTAACTGTAAGTACATCATAATCTGCAGCTGCAGTGGCAGTAAGATATGCACGTGCTGCTCCTGTATAATTAACAGTACACTTAACAAGGTCTTCTGTATTCCATACATGTATCTGACCGTAAGGACTAGAACTAGCTCCTACTATACAACCTACATATTTCTCATCAGAATCACGGTTATAATAAAACCATTTAGCTGTATCTAAATCATTATTATCAAAAGCAGAACTACCATCTGTTAGTTCCTTTAGAAACTTTAAACCAGGTCTTTTTTGTAGACCAAATGTAGGATCAGGATAAGCATTAATAGCTTCCTTCACTTGACCTGGCATCTTTTTATCATCAGGTTGGTTAGATACACCACCTAAATAATTATCAATTGTTTGTGTAACAGCTGCCATTATCGGTACAGGGCTTGATAGGGTTTGTAAGAGTTATATACTTTTTCTCCACGCTTATGCCCGAAGAAAGTATAGTCACCTTGTCTTGTTTCGTATTCCATAGCATGTGATCTAGCTTGTATTTCCTTTTGAGCTAGCATTTGGTATTGCTGTGGATCACCTACAATTCTACTAGATACTATAGCTGCAGCTCTTGCTACAATATAGTCTTGAATAGGTCTAGGTAGATCAACCCAATCAAAGAACCATACTATATCACAACGAACTGTATCCCATCCAGTGAGCGTAGTCCAATCATAAGTATGGTTTATCTTTTCATATAACTTACCACTTCTCCTTACTGATTCATATTGATTATCCTTCTCATCATGTAAATCTATTTGTAGTATATTATTAGCTATCACTATTTCACCATTAGCATCAGGTGTCATAGGATAGTACTCTTCTGTATTGAATGTCCAGCCTTCACTCTGTACTTCTCGTGATACATTAAGAAGTGTATCGTAAGCAATCGCAACGTCCGGGTTGGTTTGATCGAGGGTGGTTACAGGAGCCTGACCTACAGACGCCAGTATTTCATTTACTGCGGGTAATTCTTGAGCAGCGTTTGTAGTCGGGAAAGCCATAATTTATAATTAATAAAAAAAAGGGGACCGAAGTCCCCCATGTTATGCGGCGCGGTTTGCGTCGCCTGATGCCTCATTGATAGCAGGGCTATCAGCCTCTTGTCCAGCATAAGCTGTACGGAAGCAGAGGGTTTCTGAAAATACTTCAGATGCAGCGGTTGTACCGCTCTTTGTTTTAGACACTGAATGTCTGATAGCAGAGCCTTTTAGGTTAGCTGTAGCATTAGTCGCATACTTATTACCAGCTGCGAGTGTACCAGTTACAGTAGCCAAAGGCAACATGATCTTATCAGAGTCAGCGTTGATACCAGCTGCTAAGGGTCCAGCTACACCATTACCTTCATTAGGTGTGGCGTCTGTATTACCCTGAGCTAGTACTGTAGCATTTGCCATTTAGTTACCTCAGTTTTCGTATTCTAAACTTGTAACATATCCTACAACTGCAGTGTTAGTGCCTGAGTCACCGGTAGCGATGGTGACTTTATCACCGATGCGATAGCCATCGCCATCAGCAGCGGCTGCAGCATCAACTGCAATAGCTGAGCATACGTTACTTGCAATGGTAAGATCAACCTTAAGGTTAGAACCTCCACCATCTGTTGTAGTTGCTTTGTTATCTACAGTACCATTAGTACCACCACCGGTTCCATTGTCACCAGTAGCAGTACCAACAGCAATTGTAGCCACAGAAGCATCTGCCCTTCCCCATTCTACAGGGGGCTGGTTATAGTAAGTCTTAGATGTAAGACCTGCGATACCAGTAATTGGATGTGCTCTTGGCATATTACCTCCCCTTAAGCGGTTTGGATTTCAATAGCAGCAGCAGGGTTTAGAGTACCAGCACCCATTGCCAAACGACCAACGATCAAGTCGCCTTGATACATTGTCTTAATGTCAGCTCCGGTTGTCTGTACTTGAGGACCAATTGCTTCAACAACACCTGCAGCATCCTTCTGGTAGATAAGACCAGCGTGATCAGCGAAAG